>Ga0196887_1000552_pt1 | contig 17783 bp, 17 predicted proteins | sample VirMetDEL_Mar_31_FD_169094 | JGI IMG/M metagenome (GOLD analysis project Ga0196887, IMG submission 169094) | Aqueous microbial communities from the Delaware River and Bay under freshwater to marine salinity gradient to study organic matter... | ecosystem: Environmental > Aquatic > Marine >... | reverse complement strand
AACCTTACCATTCTTGGCAACCTTTGGATTGCTTTCGGGTTGCGCGAGTATCGTGCAAATGGCGTGACCATGGGCGCGAAGGTGACGAATTGCGGACGCTTTAGAAGTGAAGCCGTTGATTGTATAAGACATGGTATATATTCCCTTTGCGTAACTATTAAAGATCAAGAAAGGCGATTGATACGCCAACTATCGCAGTTAAGATCATGGTGAGCGCCGCGCCTGTAATGTCACCCGTTGACGCTAAGAGAAGCGATAGGATGACTGTGAACAACGCGCAGGTTGATAGGATGAATTGAAGGAAGGTTGTCATGGTTATAATCCTTTTGGTTATTTGTTACGTTATAGGGACATTTGCATAACTCTTACGATAGCGCAACAATTAATTACGGGTTGTCGGAAAAAAAATAGGTGACCGACTGGCCACCTTCGGAATACCTCAAGAAAAAAATAAGGTGACGCCGGAAGAAACAAAGACAAGAGATAGGACCGAAGCGGCCATAAGTAGGACCGAAGCGGACCCATTGCAACCCATGATCAGCCGCAATCAATCAACGTCAAACTGTGAGTTGGACAGCGACACCATATAAATAAGGTGATGCACCGCCTATCGTGTCACAACGCCGTGACCCAGACACCCCCAGACCACCCCTTGCGTTATGTTATAACATGACACCCGCGCACCCCCATACGGGGGGCCGACAGGGGCCGCGTATATATAAGACCTAACAGATATTTTTGTCATTTTAAGTCCTAAAGGTTACCCCGAGGTTAATCACGAGGTAATCCTAAAGATACCTAATGGGGGAGGTACATGGTGGTGTACATCCTTAGCTTACCCTGAGGTTAAACACGAGGTTATACTATAGTACCCTATAGGTGTATCTTTGGGGGATCTATTCTAGATACGGTGAATAATTAATTATCCTTATTTCATTGGGTTTCTGCGGGATTAATCACCGTTACTAGAAAACCCCAAAAGGATAACCTCATGCACCCTTATGTAATCATTGGAACCCCTACTTGTTCCTACTGTTCACAGGCGAAAGCCTTGTTGATGGATAAGTATTCTGACTACCAATATTATGACCTAGAGAAGAACCCGTGGGTCCGATCATTATTCAAGATAGCCAAGCTAAAGACAGTGCCACAGGTGTTCTCTCCTGAGGGTGATCTAATAGGTGGCTATGATGAACTTGTGGTTCACCTGAACGCCATGAGTACCCAAGCATGATTGAGATCAACCAACTGGTAGATGTCGGGTTCATTGTCGTCATCATGTTTATGCTTTGGGAGAACCACAAGACCCAGAGGTTACTGGAGGAAGTGGCGTACCAACACAACCAACTCACCGAAGCCTTTGAAGAGTTTGGGGAGGCCGTAGTGGCTGACCTAGAGGATGTTGCTGACGTACTGAATGAGGATGCTAAGAATGATTGAAGTTACTTACATTGACCGCATGGGCAATGACCTGTCCGTTGCCAATGCTGCTAGGGTATCCTTTGGTAAGACCAGTGAGATGGAGGATGACCCTTGGGGTCCCCCGAAGCTCAAGACCAAGGATGATAGGTTGATCCGTTATTTGGCCAAGCACAAGCACATCAGTCCTTTTGGCCATTGCTTTGCATCGTTCCACGTTAAGGCCCCTATCTTTGTCGCTAGGCAACTTGTGAAGCATAAGTTTCTTAGGTGGAATGAGATCAGCCGTAGGTATGTCAGCGACACCCCTGAGTTCTTTGAGCCTAAGGAGTGGCGTGGTCAATCTGCTGATAAGAAGCAAGGTAGCTCTGGTGTTGTCCACGATGTGAACATCAAGACCACACAACGGTTAGTCGCTATGCTTTACGATAACCTTCTGGAACAGAACGTGTGTGAGGAACAGGCCCGTATGGTGCTACCTCAGAATACCATGACTGAGTGGTACTGGTCGGGTAGCCTCGATGCCTTCAGTGATATGTGCAACCTCAGATGCAAGCCTGACACACAGGCAGAGACACGAGAGGTGGCACGACAGATCGACCACAAGATGATTGAGTTGTTCCCTGTGTCTTGGGATGCCCTTACGGAGAGTGATGATGACAGGAAAGATTGAAGTTAAAGACATCAAGATCAACGAAGATGGTGGTGCTACATATACATTCGATCTAGACGAGAAAGCCTCTGGGTTAGCCCAAGAGGAAGGTCTAAAGCTCTTGCTGTACTGTGGTCTTACCAAGGTTGATCTTGATGATGTCTATAATTGGATACTCGATCAGGCCGAGACTCCTGAGTCCATATAAGGCCCCTAAGCACCTTGACCCCATGAAAACACGTTAGGCCCCTCTAGGGGGCCTCTCCGTGGCTCTCAGAGCTACCTAAAGGATGTGAACATGGTAGCTTCTTCAGAGATGATCGGTCGCTTAACCTTATTAGGGTTAGATGCGTTATCCATGAACTTCTCTAGTTCTCCATCTAAGAGGCTTTGTTTGTGCGCTTGTTCACCTGCAACCTCGTCTTTGTTCATCTGTTCTACGAAGTAACCCACGGCCATGCTTAGAGCATCTAGGCGGTCATCGTGTCTCAGTGAACCTTTGTCGGTTGTGATGCGTGTCAGTTGATAGATCAGCATCTTGTGGAACCTTACGGCTTGCTCGTATTTCTGAGCGGTCCTGTAGTCTTCCTCGATCACCTTGGGGTCCATGACGAGCTTGTGTCGCATCATCACAGGTTCAAGTGTGTCGATAATCCTACGTTCCTTCTGCTTACTGTGGCGTACCTCTTCGATCAACACGGGGTGTATCTTACTAAGCACGGGTTGTAGCAGTTTCATGAACATACCATCACCAAAGTTGCTCTCGATCACAACGTGATTAACCTTATATTTTTTTGCGATATGGCTGAGTTCAGTGAGCGTGGTATCATCATAACCACCACTGAGACCCCCACAGGCAACCACATAGAGATAACCGTTGAGCATCTTAACGACAGCGTAGCCTGTTTCATCTGCCCCACGACCACTAGGGTCGATGGACATGACACTACCAGTGAAGTCACTAAAGACATCCCCCACGTTCATTGGTGGGTACATACGGTCCCCTCGCATAGCTGCGTTGGGTAGATCGTTTAGCGCACGGTCCTCTAGAGGTCCCCAAGTTAATCTCAGGGGTCCCTGTTCATCGTCTACGGACATGATGATCATATCTCGTACCTTGAGAGGGAAACGCTCCATATCTGATAGCTGGGTCGATAGCATGAACTGCATCGCAAACCCTGCTTTACCGTAGGATGCTTCTCGCTCCAAAAGGTCAGCCTCTCCAAACCGCTTGGGGTCAGTAGGCTCTGTAGGTTTGAGATCGAGGCTCTTGATGAACTTAGCTAGGCTCTCACCGTACTTATCCATCTCTTCAGCCTTAGGCATCCGTGCTGGCCAGATTTGGCATTGATAGCCACGTTCAGGGAGTTTCCCGTACAGGCTGTCTTCAGTCTGAGGGGTCCCCAAGAACACCACACGGGATGTCGGGAGCGGTTTAAGAACCGCATCGAACTCTTTGATAGTCTCAGCTAACTTGTCGCGCATCTGTTGCGTACCAGAGTTATTCAAGACCTCAATATCGTCTGCTACGATCAGGTCAGCACGAGACCCTGTGATCTGTGAGGTGATACCCACGGATTTAACACTAGGAGACTGCGAGGCTGTCGCTGGGCCTACGTCAAAGCTGATCTTAGACTGCCGTTGTTCTGATCGGGGCTTCAGGTACTCTAGACCCTCTAGCTCCCATATGAGGCGCTGACAGAATGTAGAGAACGCATCGGCACGTTCCTTGGATGCTGATACAACAAGTATCTTAGCTTCAGGGTCTTTGAGAAGACGCCACACGACATAACCCGCTGTGAGGTGTGACTTCCCTACCCCACGAAAAGCCTGAATGATGGAACGCTTAGGTCCATGCTGCAAGTAGTCTGCGATATCTAGCTGTACTGGGGTTGGCTCTGGAAGGCCGAGGTGTTGGTGGATGTAGTAAACGAATATCTTAAAGTCTGATCTTATTTTTTTGTGAAATGGGGTTTCAGGTATAGCCATAATTATCCTTGATCAAAAAAAGAGGTCCCCTAAGGGACCCCTAATTTTTTTACGTTAAGTCTACGATTTCGCAGGACCCGCCAGTACAAGCCAATGTTTGTGACCCGATTGTTGTGTCTTCCTCTTCGTATTCTTTGAGTTTCGCCCAATCGATGCTTTCAGGCATAACAGACAACAGCTTTTTGTAATCTGACTTACCTACTTCCTCGTATGGAGCCTGTTGATATGTGTGTTCCGAGTAAGGCAGGAACGACACACCAGACATCTCGTCAAAGTTCTTGTAGACAAATGCGCCTACCTCAAACCATTCGTCAGAACGGACATTTATAGTCACGCTAGGTTTGTGCTCACACCATGAACGCTGGTAGGCCAACCACATCTCTAGTTGGTCAATCGCGGACATATCTGAGGTGACCACAGCCTTATCAGGGGCCTTCTGTGGAAAGCTAAAGACCATAGTTTGGTCAGGCTTAAACACATCAGGTTCTGAAGGAATACCTTGATCAACCATGAACTGTGTTAGAGGGTCTTTCATGTCACCACGAACACGCCGAATGTAATACTCACTATGACGCGCGTGTATCCCACTCGCAGAGTCACACAGTTGTGACACCGTTCCCGAAGGTTTATTGCAAGTAATAGCTGCGGATACAGGGATGCCTAGCTTTTCAGCCCACAACTTATTTGTTTCCACTGCGATCCACTTTAGGTGCTCAAGTGTTTTATCAAGCCCTGTGTTCTTCAGGTTCATTAATGGATTATCCATTACCCCCGTGAGAGACACACCGAGCAATCGTTCTTCGGCTGTATTTCGTTGCCACACTTTACGCAAATATGGGAACTGTATGAAAGTGGACTGAATAGTTCCGAGAATAGTCGCAAGTCGAACTTTTCGTTCCAAGTCTTTAATATTGTCTGTAGCACGAACCACGACCTCCGTTAGGTTGCAAAACTGATACGGTCGCAAAATTATCTCCGAACACGGATTAGTTCCGAAATCGTAAGAGTCATCCCTGCGACCATTCTTTTTAGCTTGTTTCTTTGATGCTTCACGGTTGAAGATACCACGTTCACCAGAGCCTGACTCAACCAATGCCATCCACTCACGCATGAACGAGAGGCTGTCAGGCTTCTCAGTGTAGGATACTGAGTTGTTAGCCAAAGCACGTTGTGGGTCATTCTCCCACCACTGCCCTGACTTGGCATGGCGCATCCGATCATCCGAAAGGTTTGACAAGCTGATCATTGCAGAGCGGCGTACACCACCAACAACGACCACCTCACCGATCTTACACATCAAATCATGGCACTCCAAGGATGACAATTTACGACCAGCGGCTTTCTTAAAGACATCAACAACGAAGTTGAAGAGATCGACAAGAGGCGCTGGGCCAGAAGCACGGCCACCAAAGGTTTTCAATTTGGCTCCCGCTGGGCGTACCTTAGAGACATCCCAAGATGGAACCTCACCAGAATACAGAAGAGCAATGAGTTGCCGCAGAGCTTTAGCCCAACCTTCTTTGCTGTCTTTGACGATAATGGTTGTATCGCTATCAAACATCAATTCAGGAACTTCTGGCAATTTATTAATGTACTGCCGCTCTACCGAGAACCCCACACCTGTACCACACAATAGGATAAACATGGCTTCATCAAATGATTTGGGATCGTCTACGGGTAGATAGGAACAGTTATAACCTGCGGTGTTGTCCCGCTCCAAAGCAGGACCTGAGGTCATCAAGGCTCTCATAGAAGGCATAACGTCTAAGCTAAGGATAGCCTCACGGATATCTTTAACAGCGGAAGCAGATAAGCTGTCTTTTCCCTGTAGATTTTTACCGACAACATTCTCGATATAACGCTCTACTGTTTCACTCCAGCTTTCACGGCGTTGCTCGTCATCGAGCCACCGTGCATAACGTGATGTGTGAATAAATGCTTGATAGTCTGTAGGTAGATAGTTGTTCATTCGCCACGGCCCCGCTGGTCTTTGTCTTCTTTCAGCCAAACCATTCGATCAATATCCGAACGATTAATTCCGATATCTTTCAATTCACGATCTGAAAGCCTGTTAAGTATTTTGATTGCTGCCCTGTGTTCTGACCACATGACGCAATATCTCATGAACCTAACGATGATGTTGTTTACGAACCTTGTTTTCATCGGTTGTCACCTGAGCCAGCTAAGGTCCCACGCTTCTTACGTTCCGATAGTTTTTCAAGGTTCATCTCAGCGGTGCGGTCTAGGCTTTGGCCTAAGTCCTGTGAAAGGACAGCAAGATACCAAAGAACATCGCCCAACTCTTTAGCGATTTCCTTTTTGGTTTCTTTATCGAATACACCTTGATTGTCACGATAGACCTTTTTGATCTTATTCATGACCTCACCCGCTTCTCCTGCGAGACCAAAAGCTGGGTATGAGATACGGTATTCGGTTGGGTATATTGCGGTCTCTATTGCCTTACGTTGATAAAAAGCGAGGTCCATTATTGCTCCTAAGTTTGGGTTACCTAGGAACGGTGATTAATGGCCTCTAGTTGTAGTATTCTTCACTATCGAAATCAGGCAAGGCTTCCATCAATGCGGTAAGCCCCTCATTCTCTGACGCAATAGCTTCGATATTATTGTCCTTTAGAAACCTAATTGCTGTAGACAACTCAGCGGCACTTGCCTCACCACTCTGGATACGAGCGAGTAAGTCCGCCGCGATTGCAGAGTGTAGGTTTCCTAGTAATTCTTTTGATGCAGACATATTATCCTCCTGCCATCTTTAAAGCAGCAATGCGGGTCTCTTCGTTACGTCTGAGCCATCCACGTCCAAATGTGGAGAATGTCTTCAGGCGGCGATAGAACGCTTCACGCTCCGCTGCGTATTGTTCGATGATGTCTTCTGGGTCCATTCTACCGACAGCCCCTAAGGTCTGAGGACCTATCGCTCCGTCCTGTGGTACACCCACGACCTTTTGGAGCGTCTTAGCTCCTCGACCCACCCCGCCGTTAATAGAGAGGTCAAAGACCGCGAAATCAACGCCAGATGGTAGATCATCACATTTAGCTCGATCCCAATAGTTACGCTTGTATATCGGGGTAACATCGGCAACCGTGAGTGCCTTCATGTCATCTACAGTCACAGGCGCATCGATCCACCCCTCGTAAACCGCTTGGGTAACTCCGAGATTTGTCGCGCCACCGGGATCGTCTCTGTGATTTACAAACCCTCCCTCGTGGTGGAGGATCATCTTTAAACTTTGTTCAAAGTTACTTTTCATTTAGCAGCACCTTTGTATTTCTCGAATGTTCTCATGCCGCCTAGGCCCAGAAGTGCCATGACTAAGCTCATTAGTTGTTCACCCGCTAATGTAGGTAGTTCTGCGGGTAGTTGGGCGTATGCGTTTATAAGGCCAGCGAAAGGTAAAATGAGGAACTGATAACCCAAGCCACACGCAGCGACCCAGCCGATAGCTGGACGCCACCCAGCGACAAATATTGATCGATGCTTTGCACCTTCGATATTTGCCGCCGCTTGGAGCATATGCGGTTGCTGCATAAGCGCAGCTAATTTTAGCTTTGCAGCTTCCCGTTCTTCTTCGGATGTGAAGAGTTCGTCTAGCCCTTTCGCAAGCCCATCGACAATACCGCCGATTGGGTTAAGGTTCATAATGTTTCCTTACATTTGAGATTTTAAGAAAAGTACAAAATAGAAGAAACCAACCAAGCCACTAACGAAAAGTGCTATGGCAACACCTACAGAGATTTTAAACATCATGTCTTCCCGTAGGCGCTGAGATTCCTTTTCAGCTTCCCTGCGATTTACTCGCGCTTCTTTTTGAAACATCAGCCAGCTATCCCATAGACCAGCGCGTCCTGTGTATATCATGAGTTGCTTTAGTTCAGCTTCAGCTTCCTTGATGGATTCCAAAGCCATGAACTCTTCTAGGTCTGTAGCTTGCTGGGGTCTCAGCGCACCCATAAAACCGTTGCGCTTCTTTTGTACTTTTTTCTGGAGTTTGTCTTTGCTCTCGACAATGACGCCTATCTGTTTCGCACAGTCGGCTATTGACCTGCCGTTTTGTACGAACTTTTTGACTATGCCGAAAGCAGCGTTACACGCGGCTAGTTCAGCAAGCATTTTAGTTCCTTAGTCTCGTTGTGCCATCTTCTCGACAGCACCACGGATATGTTGGATGTTTTCATCGATACGGGCCATGCTTACGGCTTGGCTTTGTACCATGTTCTCGACCTTCGACACGCGCTCAGAGAAAGCTATGAGCTTCTCAGTGTTCTGTTGAATGTCCGCCATCATCATGGAAACTGTCCAGACAATGGCGGCTGCTTGTGTGATTAGGCCAAGAAGGAGAGTTGCGGGGACACTTCGGGATATGTGCCAACCCTCTTGGGTGGGCATTAGGGCGTATCTGGGAACGATACGTTAGGCCAGTCATCTGTCGATGTGATGTCACGCAATGAAGTCCTGTACGCAACCCACAAAGCCTTCGCTTCCTCAGTTAATGGACTGTCTGGCAACTGCGTCCAATCGCTGTCACTGAGTAGCTGATTACGTTCGGTGCGGTTAACCTCGGCGTAGTCAACATAAACCCTTCTGTATCTTTTAGGTGCAGATGGCGGTAAAAGTTTAGTGGTTTGATCCTCTACTTTATTAAGCATATTAAAAATTCCCTATGTGACCTCTACGCCGCTAACATATGTATCGTACTGGATAACCCTTGGTATATTAACTGGAGCTGTTTGGTGTGGAAATCCAGCCATTAAAACTTTAGTACCGCCACCACCCATATCAAGAATTGTTGTATTACCAGTCGCCTTCAAAACAGTTACTGTTGGTGTGCCGCTATTAATATCTACAAGAGCAGATTGATTATAAGAACCGTTCCTAAATAAAACAATGCCGGGCGCAAGCGTTGCAGAGTGATTTCCGCTAGTAGTTGTTGGCTCCGTCCAACCACCAATGTAGCTGGTTGCTGTAACCTGACTTACGAAACTGTTTGTATCCAAGTTGTAAGCAAAGAAACGCTTATCCTGCCATTCAACAATGTAGGCTGTGCCATTACTAGCTACTGTAATTCTACCACCAAGATGTTCACTTTCATTTGAGTGGTTAGTATTGAAGTTAATAAGCGTTCCATTGCTAGTGTTTGCTTTGTAAACTTCGGAAGCACCCCCAGAATGACGCATGTAAACAAAGCCATTGTAGTGGTCAATCCAACCGGGGTTAGAAGTACCGAAACCGGGAAAGTTTCCGTTAAGACTTAGATTGGAGTGCTTAACAAAATCAGAAATTCTTATTCGTTTTATGTGGGTTTGAGCGGAGGTGCCGTGACAGTAGATATAAGTAGAATCAGACGCAACAGCAGTAATAGTAGTACCCATAGCCACACTTGCTTGCTCAGTACCATTTTTGTCAATTATTTTTACATTCGCGCTAGCATCAGCGTAAGCAACATAAGGAACACCACTCTTTAAAAAGCCAGTTGCTGTATTGGCATTGATTTCGGAACCAGCAGAGGACCTCCCAGCTTCAGCCGCCGCAGCAAGCACTGCGCCTTGGCCCGCTGGATCTGATGTAATTGCAGCTTCGTAATAGGTATTACCACCACTAGAGTCTGGAACCATAATTCGTATAGTTCCGTAGTCTATCTGTTGTTCTTCAGCTTGTATTTCTAAAGTTAGACTTGAGCTTGTGTCTAATATAAGTGAGCCGCTATAAATTGAGTTCCTTCCTACATCATTACTAACAACAGTACTTCCATTAACTTTTAATTTTGTTGGGTAATTGTAAGTTGTTGCATAGTCTGAATCAGTATGTCTAATTTCTACTGCTACATCCTTAAGAACCGCTCGTGTTGAACTGTTAGTTGACGCAAGTGTCAGAGACGTAGCAGACAAACTAGAGGTTGCAGTTTGGTTTTGTAGATTTGAGAAGACCTTTAGTGTATCAGCCATTATAAAGCTCCATATTTTAGTAAGGCTGCGGCTGAAACACCGTCAATGCCAGTTAAGTTAGATGCGCTCAGTGCGGGTAGCTGTCCTGACCCATCAAGTTGAACGACTTGGTTTGCACCTGTGCCAACATCGAGTGCTGACGCTGTGCCTAGTCCTGCGATTGCTGTAGTGAGTGCTGTGGATGAAGCCTTTGCATTAAGTTGTGTTTGCAAGCCATCTACGTTTGAAATCGTATGGTTGTGGCTGTCATCAGCTATCGTAGCAGTGATGGTTATGTTTGATGAACCATTGAAAGATGCAGAACCAGAAACATCACCAGACAGCGCAATGTTTCTTGCTGTGGCTAGTGTGTTTGCTGTGCTTGCTGCAATCCCAAGTGCGTCAATGTCCGACTTGGTTTGGTCAGCAGTCGCGCCGCTTTCAATACCCGCCAGCTTGCTTTCTTCAGCGGTCGTATAAGATGCTGTAGTGTTCTGGAGGATAGCTGAGAAAGCCTGTACGTTAGTGCCAATAACTAGGCCGAGGTTTGTCCGGCTAGCTGGAATGTCCGCAACGTCTGACAAGTTATTTTGAGAAAGTAATGCACCTGAGAGAGACGCATAAGCCGCAACCCATACACTACCCTCATATACCTTCATGGTATCGTCAGTCGTGTTGAAGTACAAAGAACCTGAAATCAACGGGTTACCATCGTTATCTGTGGTAGGGTCCGCAGCCTTCTGGCCTAGATACCTATCATCGAAACTATCCAAAGCCTCTAGTGCAGCATCTTTAGATGCCTGAGCAGATGCGGCAGATGATGCAGCGTTGCTTGCGGATGTAGATGCTTCTCCAGCTTTGGTTGTGGCTGTCGCAGCGTCTGTAGATGCAGAAGCCTCACTTGCAGCCGCATTTGCCTCACTGGTCGCCGCTGCGGATTCCGAAGCCGAGGCTGCGTCCCTAGCAGCTTCACTAGCAGCTTGTGCAGTTTGACTAGCAGTCTTCGCGGTTTCTGAAGCAACCTGTGCGGTCACACTGGCGACACGAGAGGTCTCACTAGCTGTCGCGCTTGTTGCAGCGTTGCCTTCGCTAGTCGCTGCATTAGCTTCGCTAGTCGCTGCATTAGCTTCGCTGGCCGCCGCATTAGCTTCACTTGAAGATGCGTTTGCTTCAGAGGTAGCAGCCGCCGCCTCACTTAATCCAGAGGCAACTTTAGAAGCCTCTGACGCTACTGCACTGGCTTGTGAGTTAGTCGCATAAGTAGATGCTGTGTTACGGCTTATCGCCGCAGCGTTTTCACTGTTGGAAGCCTGTACCGCACTGTTCGCAGAAGCAGTAGCTGAGTTAGCTGAGTTGACCGAAGAAATCTCAGAGTTACTTGCAGAAGCCGCAGCATTGTTCTTATAGATAAGAGCGTTAGCTTCACTGACACCAGCGGCGGTAGCTTTAGATGTAGCAGTAGCAGCATCAGCCGCAACACCAGCCTCAGAACCCGCAGCGTTTGCCTCAGATACCGCAGCAGCCGCCTCGCTTGCAGCCGAAGCCACTTCACTGGACGCAGCAGCGTTTTCACTGGCCAAGGCCGCAGCAGCCGAAGCCGCAGCGCCTGTTTCAGCAGTCTGTGCCGCTAATTCCGAGGCCGCAGCGTTATCTTCAGATGTAGACGAGTTTGCCTCAGAAGTCGCCGCATTGGTCTCGCTTAGAGCCGCAGCTATGCGGTGTAAATCAGCTTCCGCAGCGTCAGACTCAGATAGATTACGGAACGCTTGGGATTCATCACGGAGAGCTTGTGTAGCATCACGGAAACCTTCAGCTTCCTCTTGGTACTGCACGGTGAAGTCAACTTGGTCCAAGGCTTCCTGCATAGAGTACAGCAGGTAATCCGAGTTCTTGTTGAGGTCCGCAGCGAGGAGTGCAGAACCATCAGAGAAACTAATGGGCCGCGTGGTGATTGGGGTATTACGGCGGATTTGGATTTCTTTACCTGCCGCAATAGCACCCCCGATACCATCGGTTACTCGTACTGTTGTGTCGTTAAGTTTTGTGAATGTGTGACTAGCTGTCGGATCAGCGTTTGATAGACCATCGATTTCAACCGTAATGTGGTCATCATCGAGGTAATCCCAAGTGATCAGGTAGTCAGTCGTAGTGCCATCGGCTATGTAGGCCGAGACAGAATACTTTACCGTTGGCATATTTATATCCTATTGTTCTTGAAATACTTCATTAAATCTACGGAACCGCTCACGGCTGTTCTTGGAGATCGTAGGTGCTTGCTCAATTAACTGAGACTTAATTGTGTCAATCTTGCTTTGCTCACTTTGTTTTTCGAGTTCCATATATTCAGGAATTTCACTCTTAGCTTTGTTTCTGTAAGCGTTGATAATTGTGCTGACGATCTGGCCTTTAGTTCCTTTGGAACCTAGACCTTTAGTGCCGTCTATTGCTCTCTTGTAACCGTCTGACGCCATGACTTTTGCTAACTGTTCACGCATGGTCAAACCATCAATCAAGGTTGTTGATGTTTGTTCTAGAACTTTGTCATAGATCGACTGAGGACCATCACCGTAAGGAATATCCTTTAGGTTTTCGTTCTTACCATTAATGAACATCGTGGCGCTCAACTGAGAGAAAGCTGTTCCATCAGCGATAGATAGGCGGCTTAGTTCACCTACGACAGCATCCTCTTCACGGTAATTACCGATATTAGATAGACCCATAGGATCGTACTTAGGAGTTGGTCGTGTAATGATTTCACCTAAGACATTACGCTTTGGATCAACATCCTCATACAATCCTGTTCTGGATAGCAAAGTGTCAGTTACACTCCGTACCTCACGGAACGCTTCATCACCGTTAGTCTGGTTTAGAATGTTAGGAACAAACGACCCTACCATGTTGTAGAAAGCCTTCTCAGACTTAATGGGATCACCTGTCATCATACCAAACAGATCAGCTAGACCTTTGGTAAATGTTTTGTTGATTGTGTTCTCAGCAATAGCAAGGGTTAATGCTCCTGTTATGTGCATCTTAGAGGTTTCACGCTCGTTATAAGGGTCACGAACAATCTCGTTAACGTCAGCAAATATGGACAACACGTTAGCCAGTGGCTCAAGACGTTGGTATGACATCCAATAGAAGCTACCATCCTCATTATTGATTTTGATCGAATAAGGTTGGTTGTTCTTCAGCCATTCAGCACGGATACGAGGATCAGTTGGCCCTGAACCTGTAAAGTCCCCACGGCCAGCCAAGAAGTACCCTACAGATGTAAGAGCTACACCTGTCATGATCTTACCACGGGCTTGAGCCGCTAGGATAGGATCACCACTAAACAGGTCATTACGGAACCTTTGTGACGCAAACTGCAAAACAGGCATATTCTGAAACGATTGGCTAAGGATGTTGATAGGTGTCCGAACAAACGGAAGGATGAAACGGAACATTGCTGATCCCACACCTTCACCGCGTCCTAATGACTGAAACTTCTGACCAATTGACCCTGCTTCAAGTGCTTCCGTGAAAGATGCACGTTGTGACTGTAGAAGTGCGTCTGGTCGAATTGCGTTCCCTTCTTTACCAAAACTCTCTGCAACATACTTATTTATGAACTCAGAGCGTTTAGCACCTTTAAGTCCTAGATTGTCTGCCTCCATAGCTGCGTCAGCCATGATGCGACCACGATATGTTGACTGCTTGAAGAACTCGTCCATTGTTAGCAGGAAACGTGAAGGCATAGATATGATCTTCATTGGAAGGTTTTTGGAACCCTTACCAATGTCTGTTTGCATATCGAATTTAGTGGAGAGAACATCTAGAATAGAGGTGTCATCTTTGAACGACTTTGTGGCCATCCGTAGTGCCTCTAGAGACGATGATAATTGATAAGCAATGGTTCTCACACCGTGTTTAACCTGCCCACCCATGATTTGCTGTAAAGGGATCATAACAGAGTTAACGGCTGTGCCGATCATGTTGACCTGTTGTGTACCAACACCAGACAACAGAGCGTTAATACGGAAGTGGTTAACCATATCCATAGTCTTCTGTAGGGACTTACCAAGACGCAACGAAGTCTTCAGAGGTTGATCAGAGTTAACAACAGCTTTAGCCACCGCACGGGCGTCTGAGTTTTCCGCAGAGTTCTTGATCATATCCATGAGCTTTTTATCTTTGGTGCGTGTCATCTTCATAGCGTTCAACGCACGACCCACGTTTGCTCTAGCTGCATCAACGGACATCAAGACATTAGCAGCTATCTCACGGCGAGCATTAAAGGCCATCATGACCTCTTCCATGCTCTGATAGTTTCCTGTGACCTTACCGCTATCAATCATCTGACCAAGTTCTTTAATCTCAGTCTCCATAGCTAGGAGCATACGATCCTTAGCCATGATATCAGCCGCGAGTTTGTGGTATGGGACGTTAATGCCTCCTGTCATTTCTGCCAAGAAAGCCTCTGGGTCCTTACCAAGCATATCAGCCATGTGCCGTACACTCTTTGTGCTTTGTGCTTTAACCGTTGACCAGCGTTGTACGTCACCGCCGCGCATCGCAAGAAACTCTTTTTCCATAACGTGCTTAACTGCCGCCATCTGAGAAAGAACATCATCATAGTCGTTCATAGTATCTACAGAACGGAAAGATAGTTTAGTCATCCGAGCGGCTTCTTGAGGATCAAGATCACCAATTTTGGTCATCATTCGGATGTTCTCGATTTGCTCTGAGGTTAACCGATAAGGAACCTTAACAGCTTTAGCGATCTCTTCCGCTGACTGCCCTCTGGGAGCCTCTAGGTCGAGCGACAGTTGCCCATCTGCATTTTCCTTAGGGAAGACCCTATCGGTCATGTCTATGGTCTTCTGGGCGTCCACAGCGACTTCATCAGCCGCCTTTAGGATAGGTGTATCAATCTCTGCGGCGAACTCTTTAGATGTAGCTAAGAATTCCGCTGCGGCTTCTGTATCGCCGTTCTTAGCCGCTTTAGCAGCCTTGAGGCCGTAGAATATGCTTTCAATCGCTAGACCAAGAACACTACCTTCAACCACGTTACGCGCACGGTTCTGCCACTCAGGATCGTCAGGGTCTGTAGCTAGGAGTTCTGTCATGTACCCCATGTCAGCACCCATGTCCTTCAGGGCCGCTGTGAGGTTAGCGTCATTGGGATCAATGATGACCCCATCGACAGCCGCACCGATAGCGAGACCTTGAACAATCTTGCCACCTTTTGCGACCTTAGATGCAATACCCAAATAAGGGACAGCAAAGGTAGTAAGTCCTTGTACAAAACGCCCTACCCCTGTGTCAGCGTCATCAACAAAGTCGATAAGACCGTCACCGAGTTTACCACTGGCACGGAGAGCCTCATATTCCTCACCAGAGACAATCTGGAACCCCAGATCGCTCGTAGCAATGACACGAGACTTTACACCGAAACCTAAATCAGCAATCCACGATCCAGCCTTGAGGAGACCGTCAGCTACGTCTTCAACACCCGCTAGGGGTGCTTGCACGAGAGTGTCGTACATATAGCCATTCTTCTCGTCATCTTGTGGGGCGTCTTGTGGGGCCGCTTGTGTAGCCCCACTTAGAATTGTTTCAGCTTGACCAGCACCGTGAGTTCTATTGAACCACCCTATAATACGAGGGTCTTTTTGGTGCATCTCCTTCAAACGGTCGATATGGGATTGAGGAATGACCAAGGCTTCATCTTCTAGAGTTGCACTTGCTGTGTCGTTCAAATATCTCTCAGCGGCCCCAACACCGTAACGGTTGTTGAAAGCGCCAAGAACATCAGGATTACCTCTGTTTTCAAAGAGACGATCCAGAACCACCTGAGATGGTTGCTCTTGGTTGTTTTCCATATTTTACCTTATTTAAATCTTGCCATCGCAGCTTTGAGAAGTTGCTGGGCAACGTCTGTATCGATAGTCAAACCTGTTTCTTCTTGAATGGCGCCTAAATCTTCAGTTAAGAATTTCAACTCTTGGTAATTAGTTGGTATCGTTAGTCCAAACCGTTCTTGTAGGCTTGTGAGTATTAGATCGAATTCTTCAGGAGATACATTGTCCACAACTATTTCATTCAAATCTTGAACAGCTTGAGACGCCTCAGACATCAACTTTTTATCAGCAACAATCTTGTTTTGACGTTCAGTCTCTAACCTTGCAGCTTCAGCAGCGGCAGCAGCATCAGCCTGAGCTTTACGCTCTGCGGCTTGTTCGTTTGCTTGCTCCATTGCATTTTGAACTTCAACTTGTGCTGGGTCCTGAGGAACAACGATAGTACCTTCTTCAACCTGTTCGCCAAACAACACAGCGTCACCCGCTTGAATATCGATATCAAGTCGGCCACCCTCTTGAGCGTCCAACGCTTTATTAGCTTGTTCAGCGGAAATTAGACGGTTTTGCTCTGCGTCAAACGCTTGTTGTTCTGCCAGCAATCTAGCCGACTCTTGTGCGAAGTACGGGTTAGCTGTCCACGACAAGTCCCCGTCATCAACGGCCTTCTCAAACGCATCAAACTGTTTATTAAAGAGATCAGGATCGTTCTCTTTATAGAACTCCATGACTGAACGCTCTGCATTAGCGATAGCGGCTTTAATAGCCTCAGGGTTATTGTCTGGAACACCTTTGAGGTGGTCATCTAGATAACCTTGGAACCTGATCTTAATGTCATCCGCCATTTCGCCAAGGTAACCCCCACCGAAGGGGTCCATAATCAATTTAGAACCCTCAGGAGACATAGCCTTAATAAGACGGTTCAATGTCGGTTGCTTGAAGTCTTTATATGTCTGGTTGTTATAGACAGCATCTGGGTCTTGGCGTTTTTCTAGTTCACTATAGGCATGAGTGAAGTTTTCATCATTGAACCTGAAACCATCTTTCTGCGCCCCCGAAATCCACGCCAGCATTTCAGATTGGTTAGTAATTGCGCCTGTATCGAAGGCTTCTGTCAGGGCATAATTGTTTGCTAACTCTTGTCCCTTAGGGATTTCATAGATCGTATTAACTGTTTCATACGCAGCTTTAGCTTTGTTCAAAATTTCCGTGGAGTTAGGACTAGAATTAATCATTTCAGAAATAGTAGGACCACCCTCTTTTGTGGGTGTATTCAAGAATTGTTGGAAGGAAGCACCTGCATTAGCTGGGTTATTGTAGAAGTCAGTTACTAATTCTTCAGCCTGACTAACCTCTGCTTCGCGTTGAGCTTTAGTTGCGCGTTCTTTCTGGGCTGTACGGAAATTGATATCCCGTTGGATACCCTCGCCTTGTTTAGTAACTTCGTTCCATTCCGCTGGGGTCAGCTTCAAATCACCGCTTTCTTGTGCCGCTATTAACGCCTCAATCATCTCTGGGTTATCTGTAGCATCAGCAATTGATAGGAACGAACTAATCAACGCTTTACGGGCTTTAGGGCCGCTAAGACCTGTACCATAAGCCTGACCGTTCAACTTAGTGATCTCAGCAATGCCCTCCCCGATAGATATCTCACCAGTAGATATCTTCATCATGGTGTCATCAGCTTGCTTCTGGATCGCCGCTAGGTGGTTAGCTTCCATCTGGTTAGATACGTTGCTCATATGGGCAGCACCCATGTTGAACGTAGTCTGTTCGATGTAAGGCATAGCCCCTGCTAGAAAGTAAGGACTTTGATTGGCTTCATTAGACAGAAATCCGTGAACTTTTTTGTTCATCCACTCACGGAACTTGTTGGGGTCCGTGCTATATTTTAGACCAGACTTTTCATACTCTATTGTGGCGTTCTCTTTGAACTCAATAGCC
>Ga0196887_1000551_pt1 | contig 17794 bp, 16 predicted proteins | sample VirMetDEL_Mar_31_FD_169094 | JGI IMG/M metagenome (GOLD analysis project Ga0196887, IMG submission 169094) | Aqueous microbial communities from the Delaware River and Bay under freshwater to marine salinity gradient to study organic matter... | ecosystem: Environmental > Aquatic > Marine >... | reverse complement strand
ATTATGGATCGTCAAATGTTCCGCGACGGTGGGGTCATCCCCATGCAGTATGGCGGTATGGCTCCTCCTCCGATGGCGGCCCCTCCGATGGCGGCCCCTCCGATGGCGGCCCCTCCGATGGCGGCCCCTCCGATGGCTCCTCCTCCGCAGGACATGGGTATGTCTGGCGAAGACGAACAAATGCTGATGGCAGGACTTTCCGGCGCACAGAACGTGCTTGGTGATCTGGATGCGGCTTCCAACGTCGAGGAGGCTATTAACGCCATCCGTCAGGACGCCGCTCCACTTGAAGCGCGCAGGGACGAACTTGCCGGGTTTGTGGGTCCGGAGGACGCGGCCCGCACACCAGATTCGGTTCTTCTCCTGCTCCAGCCTGTAATCCTCATGGAGCAGACGTCTCCGGTCGAAGACCCCATAGACGCTGGCGTTGGTGGTCTTGCTGCGGGGGCCATGGATGCGCCCGTCGAGGGTCCGATGGCCGAGGGCATTATGTCCACGGTAAATATGGACCCCGGACCAGAAGCTCCCATGGAGGGCCCCCCTGTAAATTTTAACCTTGGCGGCAGCGTCCGCCTAGCCGAAATACTGCAACCTCGCAGAGACACATATCGGGACCAAATGGGCGCGACTGAGGCGGAACTTGAATCCGCGACTGAAGCTGCGCGGAACACGGCCGAAGCAAACATTCTGTTTGATGCGGCAGCGGCGGGTTTAAATTTAGCCGCGGGTCCCGTGCCGGGCGGCAGCGTCATGCAAAATTTGGCTGCGGCTTTCTCACCTGTTTTGGCCAATGTTCCTGGCCGAGCGGCTCCGATTAACGCCGTTCAAGCTGACCAGAAAAAATATTTGCAAAATCTTGATCTTGCGGCGTTGAAATCGTCGGAAGAGCAACTTGCCGCGGAGCTTGCGGCTCGCGCTGCTGAAAGAAAGGCTAAAATAACCGCCGATGCTACCGTAAAAAAAGCTGAAATAGACGCAGGGGGCAAGCCCATTGGGGATTTATTCATCGTAACCTTTACCGGTCCCGACGGGAAAACAGTCACTCAAAATATGCCTTTGAGTAGGAACGAATATGCGGAGCTTGCGGCTCGCGCTGCTGAAAGAAACGACCCCAATTTCAATGTCGAACCACTTCCGAAAACCGGAACCGTTCAAAAAGCTCAAAACTTTAGGATACCTGGCGGTTTTGTTTCCGCCATTCCAGGAACTCGCCGATATGTCGAACTTGTTAATAAGGGTGCTACGGTAGTAAGCGCCGAAGACCCTAGTATGTTTGCAAAGAGAACGGCTTATACCATAACAGAACCTGTGAATATTAACGGTGTTAGTTATGGTGCCGGAGAGACTGCATTCTTAACGCAAACGGATATACCAAAATATGCAGGCAAATTTACCGTATACCAACCGCCGGTTACCGACAAAGAGTTCTTCTCTAAATTTGGACATACGAAAGATCAGTTTTATGCGCTGCCGAAAGACAAACAAAACGAACTGCGCGGGCTAGGTCTTACCGATCAGCACTATTTCACCAAATATGGCATGACCAAAACCGATTTCTTTAATCTTCCCGGTGATGTGAAAAAGAGGCTTCAGGGAATAGGGCCTCAAACTGAAATATTTACGTCTGACGGCAGTATTGTACAAATCAACACACAGACTGGTGCGTCTAAGGTCCTTTACCAACCGGACATAGCCACGGAAATAAAGACCGTGAAAGGTGAAATTGTAGCCGTCGTACCGGATGCGAATTCCTCGGATGGTTTTGTTGTTAAAAGCCTCTTTAAAACAGCCACGGACCCTGCGGATGCCGACTACTATGTCATAAACGACGCGGCTACGGTCACGCAAGAAATCGTGGATAATTCCACGCCCACGGGCCGGGCTCGAATTGCCAACGTCAACGCGCAGAACGCCAAAGCCCAGTCAAAGCGGTTCACTGTTAACAAGATGGGCACCCAACAAGCTCCACCGAAAGTGCAAGGTTTCCTCATTGAAAACCAAAACGTGCTCAGTTACGACAACGGGAAAACGTATGTAACAGAAGACGGCGTGCGAAAAAATATGCCCACTGATGCGGTGATCTTGTCTCCGGAAAATGCCGTAGAGATGGTCAGACAAGCCCGTGTGCGTGCTATGGCCGGAAAACAGCTTGAAAAGATGGATAGTCAGTTTATTCCGGAGATGACGGTCGTAAGCGAGGTAAAGGGTAAACCACCTACCTTCAGTGCACTTACTTCGGAGCAACTAGGGCTTACGAAAAGCGCCTATGACGCGGCGTTGAAGGGCACCGGCCCATACAAAGCCATTGGTGCCTTTTTCTCCAGTTTGTCGGGCCTTGGACCTAAAAGTGTGCAAAAAGCCTTTGTGGAAAATCAAGAAAACAGAAATTACGTTAACATCGTGATGATTCTGGGGAGATCAGCTTTAGTTGCAAGCTCTAAATTTCCCCAGAAGGAGATGGAAATTGTCAAAGACGCTTTCCCTTCTACAGGTGTGTTTACTAACCCTCAAGCTGAAGCAAGTAAGCTAGTCCAATTGAAGGGGATGTTACTTGCACAAAAACGTATCAATTTGACAGCAATCACCTCGGGGGCCGTGTCGGGTGAAGAGTCGGCCAGAATCTTGGCGAAAAATTTCCAGATAGAAACGACGCTCATGATGCTCGGCTCCACTCCGTTGCCGTCATCCGTACCGGTAAAAGGACAGAGGACAACGCCTCCGGTTAAAATTGGAAACGGCCTTCCTCTAAAAATAAACCCCCCAGCTAACCCCCGTTGACCCGGAACTTTAAGGGACTTATGTCATGAAAGATGAAATTCTTTTTGCGGGCAATTCGGATATTGGGTTTGACGACGAAGTTGTAACCACGCCGATGGAAGGTGCGCCGATGGAAGGTGCGCCGATGGAAGGTGCGCCGATGGAAGGTGCGCCGATGGAAGGTGCGCCGACGGAAAGTGCTACGACGGAAAGTTTTACGATTAAGCCGTATGTTTATACGCCCGCCGATATAAGTGCTTTTTCTGCTTATGTGAGGAAAGATCAAGAATTAAATCCCGGGACCGTAGTCCGAGAGCCTATTGAGGAGTTTGCACGAAATGTTGCGGCCAATCTTGCCACAGAACATCCTGGCCTCATAACCTACGAAGGGCTAAGAGACGGCACGTCTCCGTTCTTTGACAGGCTTGCGGACGAATCCGGGCCCGGCATAGCAAAAATGTCGCCAGCAGACAGGGGGCTTACGGACAAACAAATATTAAGTATTTTTGTCACGGACTCCGAAGGTCGGACTTTTTCCGACCAAGATATTTACGATTCCTTTATGGCTGGAGTTTACAGGGAAGCGGCTCCGGCCGCAGGAAATTTAGCCGGTATGGTATACGGCGCAAAGAAGCTGTCCGCCTTTGGCAAATCCCCTCAAGGTAAATTAGCCCTCGGTATTTTGGGAGGTTTGGGGGGCGCATTAACGGGTGCCAAAGGCGGACAGCTTCTTACCAATGAATTGTTAGGAGAAGAGCGTTTACGGCTTCCTGGCCAAACCCAAGCGTATGAAATGGGTAAAACAACGGCAGGCGGCTTAGTGTTTTTGGGCCTTCCGTTTATGATTCCAAAAGGCGTTAGTTTGGGTGCCGCGGAACTTGTAACTAATTTGGCTGCAATGGGGGTCAAAAAAGCGCCCCGGAGCGCGCGCCTAGCATTGGGTGCAGAGAATTTTTTGGGTCGGACCGCGGCTCAGGCTAGAAATACTCCTCGACTGGAAATTGGTCTGGGTTTGGGAGCCACGGCGGGTAGCGCCGTAGGTGCGGGTTTTGCGGAAGACTTTTTTCCCGATAACGTCGGTGCCCGTATTCTTTCCGAAATAGCTTTCGGGGTAGCAGGAACTCCTGTCGGTCCGGCCGCCATGGCTTCGTTGGGTGGGTTAAGCTCTGTTTTTAAATATCTTAAAAAAATCGGGGCCTCTGAAGGGGGTATTTCCGGAGCAGCGGTGGAAGGCGCTAGGTCCGGTTTGTCAAACCTTGGAGATAGATTAAACGTTTTGAAAACGTCTCGTCAGCGCTCCGGCGTAGACAATATCCGCACAGAATTAGAAACTTATTTTGCTCAAATGGGTAAAGAGGCCGAAGTTGGTCAGGAGGCTGTAGATACCGCTAAGATAGCCGATGGCGTTACAGACCCTAAGCAATTAGAGGAAATTCGGGAACAAGCCGAGGCCGGTTTTATTCAAGAGCAAATGCAGGACCTGATTGAGCGTCTGGGTTCCGATAAATTTACTCGGGATTTAGTAGATGAAAACGGGAAACCCATTGCTTTCACGGCGGCGGGAAAAACCGGTAATCCCGTGCTGTATGCTATTGAAACGCAGATTGACCAACTTGGAAAGCTGGGGGCCCAGCGGTCATCTAGCGCCCAAAAAGCATCACAAGCCCTTAAAAACCTTATTTTGGTGATGGCGCGAACCGGCGATCAAGATGCTTTACAAGCTGCGGGTGATTTAACCGAACGCGTTTTTACTGAAAGTATTCAAAATTCTTTAAGACAAGCCGCTGATAACGTTTTGAGTGCGGCAAAAGCGGTGGGCGGCGACAATCCGTCTACTAACATGGAACTTTCTAACATATTGTTTGATGTTACCGGTCAGGCTTTATCGACCGCTAGACGTCAAGAAAGTAAGCTTTGGGACTCAATTCCAGAAGTTGTCGTTCCTACGGACGCCGAAAACGTTCCAGCGTTCCTTTCTAAGTGGGATAGCCTGACGGACATAACGAAAGAAGCGCGCGACGAACTATTAGAAGCCTTTCCCGCTTTAAATAAGTTTGTTACTCGTAAAAGAAACGAGTTGGGTTACGCAGTAGATGCCGACGGTAATTCCATTGAGAAAAGCGCGGAATTAACCACTAAAGAACTTACCGACATGCGAAAACTGGCTTTGAACCTAGTTAGGAATTATAAAAGCGGTGTGGGTGCGGACGCTGCAAAAGCTCATGTTGCGAGCCAGATGGAACAGGCTTTATTAAAAGATTTATTAGCGGTGGATTCAGCTCGTGCGCAAGGCGATCTTTTTGACCGGTCGGACGATTTTGTTTTTAATTTTGATGCTGCTCGCGCGTACTCCAAATCTTTAAATGATGTCTTTACGCGCGCATTCGGCGGTAAAATACTTCGCACTGACAAAACCGGGGCAGAACAACTTGCTCCGGAACTTATAGCCGCACGGTTGCTTCAAGGTGGGAACGATCCCACGTATCTCCGCTTGAAAGAAATTCAAGGAGTGGGGGATTTTTTACGGGAAGAGAAATTGGAGGGAGCGGAAGAAGTTGTTTCTTCTCTTCTCGGGACAACGCAACAAATATATCGGAATGCCCGATTCGCAGCGCTTGACCCCGTAACCGGCGAAATAAATCCAAATAAACTGAACACTTTCGTTGCCAATAATCAAGAAGTCTTAGACCTTTTTCCAGATGTTAAGAAATCTCTGGAGAATTTAGAAGACGCTCAACTTGTTTTACGCACCGACACCGCCGCAGCAAAAACTAAAATTAAAGACGAAGAGGCTCAATTGAGCTTCTACAACATCATGAACCCCAAGATGCAAGGTGAGGACGGACTATTTACGCAACGCCTTCTTGGTACAGAAAGTCCCTCTGCGATAATAGGCGGGGCTATTACCGGCAAATTTCCATTCAGAAACCTCAATCGTATGTTAAAAATGATTGACGGCATTGCCGACCCGGAATTGGCCGAAAAAGCTCGTAGCGGGATGCGGTCTGCTATATTAGAATATGCCGCCACAAAAGCGGGTGCTTCAAAGTCTGGAAGTTTCAGTGCGAGCAGTTTGTATGACAGTTTTTTCCAAAAACTTCCAAAGTCTGAGGCTAACGTAAACCTTAACGACTGGATGGTGCAAAATAATCTTTGGGCACCGGGTCAAGACAAACGATTTAAAGAAGTCGTCGGTCAGATGGTTAAGTATGAAGCCGGAGAAATGACGGGTCAGGCTGGCGAAATTGTGGAAACCGCGGGTCCTATTCTGGACTTGTATGCCAGTTTGGTGGGCTCTGCCGTGGGTACTGGAATTTATTCAAAGCTGGGCGGGTCAGGGACGGGCTCCATTAAAGCGGCTGGGGCCGGTTCGAAGGCAATGAAAGAAATAATGTTGAGGGTTCCAGAAGCTCTTCGAACAGATTTGACAATGGAACTGTTATCCAACCCCGAATTGCTCGCTTTGATGTTGCAAAAACCCAGTAAAAAGCGGCGTAAAATTGCAATTGCTAAACGAGTCGGCAATTTACTTCAAAAATTGGGTTACATTGGAGTTGATTACGCAGCAAGGCCTTTAAGGGCCGGTCTTCCCGCGGGGCCCCGAGAAGCTATTCGACCTGAAACGGACAGTCCGGGTCTTAAAGCAGCTCAAGAGGCTCAACGGGAATTAGAACGAGCTAGATCAACTCCTCCTGCATACGACTCGAAACGCGGACCACGGCAGCTCCTTAGCCCCGAAAACCAGTCTCGTTTAGATCGTATACAGACCCGCGGTCTTTACCGTCCCCCGGCTACCGCTCCGCGGCCCGCGGCTACCGCTCCACGGCCCGCGGCTCCTGCCCCGATGACCGGCGCTGCAAATCCGGAACAACGTGCCCGGATGCAGCAATTGTTCCCTGGTGATACCATGATGACCGGGATTGGGAGTTTGTAGACATGAGCATTGGAGACCTTTTTCCACCGGAGGGAATGCAAAGCGAACCGTCCTCTATGTTTGTCGGTGGCAATGCGGTTCCTGTTACGCGTAGCTCGTTGGAAGAGTTACAATCGGTTGTCGAGGGAGAGGACGTTTATAACGATTACAAAAAACTGGCAGAACTAACAAACATTATTAACCTCGAAGAAGACGCGGTTAACACTGGCAAAAAAACACCTGACGATTTAAAGTCTTTACGGTTACAAATGGACAACTTGCAAGATTTTATTTTAGGAAAATACGGGAGCCGGGCTCGTTTCCAAACTTTGTTAGTAAATGCTTTTCCGTCGACAGCCGTTCCGACAGCCGTTCCGTCGAAAGTTCCGGAAGCCGTTTTGTCGGAAGTTCAGACAGCCGTTCCGTCTGTTGCACCTGAAGTTGTGGCAAAAGACGCAGGAATCGTAAGTCTAAAAAATCCCACAAATGGCGGTATCGGAGCATATGCCGCTGAAGCAAAAGAAGGCTCTGTTTCCCCGGTGGCATTGCCCCAAGCACCGCGGTCGAGGTTACAAACACTGGCTCCGCGCCCCATTCGGGCACCGGGCGGAGCGGCGTCAGACCTTCCAAAAGCCCTGCAAAGGCCCGATTACTTTGCCTTCAACCCGTCCGCGGGCGCTGATTTTACCCAACAACTTTTGGCGCGGGCCGCCGAAGAAAAGGCAGGCGGGTTTTCCAATCTTGTTTAGGTCAGCCAATTCCGAGCTTCTTCTTTAAGCACCTCGCCAGCGAGAATAATTTTATCTCGTAGAGCTTCCAAAATCTTCTCATCCACGGTTTTTGGAGATACAAGGTCCACGTATGTGACCTTGTTGGTTTGACCAATGCGGTGCGCTCGGTCCTCCGATTGAAGGCGAATTTCTAAGTCGTAGCTGTTGCTATAATAAACGACGGTGTTTGCCGCGGTCAGCGTAATGCCATATCCGCCGGTTCTAGGTTGTCCGACGAAAAACCGAAGCGGACTGCTTTCGTCTTGGAACCAATTAACAATTTGCTGACGTTCGTCCTGCGGCGTTTCTCCGTAATATGTAGCCACCGAGCCGGGGCCAAAACGGTCGCTGAGTGCATTAGATATGCTCTGTATATCATGAGTGTATGTCGCCCAAATTATAGCTTTGCCTTGCACTTCTTCGGCCAAGTCCATCAAAGTAGACAAGCGGTTGTTGGGCAATTCTTTTAGAACACCTTCGTCGGTCGTTATGTGACCGCAGCAAATTTGTTGCAGGCGCATGATTTGCGTCAGTACGTTCGACGTGGTCGCAACTTCGCCATTGCCCAGCGCGGCCAAGGCCCATACCACCATCTGGTCATATGCGGACCGCTGCTCTTTAGTTAATTCAACCTCGCGCCGGACAAATACTTTTTCCGGTAAGTCCAGACAATCTTGTTTGAGCACGCGGTAGCTAAATTGGTTTAACTTTTCGGACAGTTCGTCCAGCCTGCGGTATCCGACAATTTCTTGAAAACTGCGGTGCCCGACTGATCGTTGACGGACCACGGCATACCGGGCTTGGAACGCGAAATAGCTATTATAATTTAAAGCGCGTTTGTCTAAGAACAGGCTCTGGCTAAACAAATCCATTGGGCTCCTCGTAATGGGTGACCCTGTCAGAATGCGTCGGTATTTAGATAGTGGGCGGAGCGCCATAATATTTTTTGTACGGGCGGCTTTCCTGTTTTTTATAGTGGTGGATTCGTCTACGAGGACAAAATTCTCTGGGTTTTGATGCAAAAACGCTTCTGCGGCCTCCACGCCACGTTTCGTGGATAACGCTTCAACGTTCATAACAAATATCTTCAACATGCTTTCTTTTGAAAGCACAAAGTCCACCAACTCCGATTCATATGTCTTAGTTTTTTTGGGGACCCAGCGCATGACGTGCCGGTTTATTCTTTCCGGAAGATGGGTGGGGATTTCGTTTCGTACCCAGTTATCGTAAACGCCCTTTGGAGCTATGACGAGTGCCGCGGTTATCTCATGTTTTTCGTATAGCATCGCCATATTGTCGATTGCGACTTTTGTTTTACCTGTCCCCATCTCCATGAACAAAGCAAAAAAACTTGAGTCCCAACAAGAGTTTAGCGCTTTCTCTTGGTGTTCATAAGGTTTCGTTTTAAATTTGTAATCCATCATTTTTAACCGTTTCCATAAAAACAGGTTGACACGCTACTGGTATAAGATAATATCAGTCTTTGTCAAGGTCGGACACGGCCTACAACAGCGAAAAGGGAACTACGAATGACTGATCTAACTAGTCTAATGGAAGAGGAAAATTCGCAATCTGTCGAGAATGTCGATCAGGCGGATTTGTCCAGCGTCGCGGGGATCGCACGGTCCATCCGCGAAAAAGAAGAGCTGATCTCCGACTTGGAGCAAACGCTCAAATCGGAAAAAAAGTCTTTGATGAAGCTCACCGACGAAGAGCTTCCGGCTCTCTTGCAAGAGGTCGGCATCAACAAGTTTGAACTTGACGACGGTTCCACCGTTGAGGTCAAGCAAACCTACGGTGCGTCGATTTTAGTGGCAAACAGGGAGACCGCATACGAGTGGCTCCGAGACCACCATTATGATGATATCATCAAAAATCAGGTCAACGTGCGTTTTGGTCGAGGAGAAGACGAACTCGCCGCATCGTTCACGGACCTCGCCGCTCAACAGGGTTACGCGCCCGAGCAGAAAACCGAAATTCACCCTCAGACTTTGCGAGCCTTTGTAAAAGAGCGCGTTGAGGCTGGTGATGAGTTTCCAATGGACTTGTTTGGCGCTTGGATAGGCCATCGCGCTGTCATTAAGAGGAGTAAATAACATGGCAAAAGCTGTGGCTAAAAACGAAGATAACGCCGTAGCCGTCGTAGACGAGAGCCTTTTCGAGGCGGATGCCGGTGCAGGCATGGAAAACATGGGACAAGATGATCTTGCCCTGCCGTTTCTAAAAGTTCTTAGCGGTAACGACCCGGTTCTGGACGAACGTGACGACGCTCGCAAGGGCGACATCTACAACACCGTTACAGGGGCCGTTTACAAAGGCAAGGACGGCATCTCCGTCATTCCTGCCGCATACCAACGTCGTTTCATTCAGTGGGCACCACGGGGCTCTGGAACGGGCGCACCCAGCGCTATTTACGAGCCGGGGGACACCCGTCCGCGCACTGAACGGTCTTCGGACGACAATAAGGATTACGTCGCCGACGGTTCTGGTGAATACATTGAGGAGACGCACCAACATTTTGTCATCGTGTTAAACGAAGACGGTAGTGCTGAAACGGCGTTGATTGCCATGAAATCTACTCAGCTCAAAAAGAGCCGTAAGTGGAACAGCATGATGGCCTCGCGGACGATGAATGGGAAGAACGGACCCTTCACCCCGCCGCGGTTCAGTCACGTCTATCACCTCAAAACCATCTTGGAGGAGAACTCCAAAGGCTCGTGGCATGGCTGGGAGATGAGCGTCGAAGGCCCAGTTCAGAGCGTTGATATTTACCAGCGGGCTAAAAGCTTTGCGTCAAGTATTAGCCTGGGGGACGTTCAAGTTAAGCACTCGGACGAAAGCGCGTCGCCCGCAGCGCAAGACGACGACATTCCGTTCTGATCCTAAGTGGCGGGGCTTCGGTCCCGCCACATTTCTCTGAGGCGCACATGCAAGTCAAGCAGTTCATGGCCATATTTGATGGCCTGAAGGAAGCCTACGGCTACTTCAAAATTGAAAGCACGGGATCAAACGGGAAGGCCAAAGGCAAGGCAGGCATCCTGCGCGAACCGCGGACCACGAAACTCTGGGAGGGACACCTAAACGGTGACGGCGCGGGCATTGGAATAATTCCAATTAACGCCGACAACAAAAGCAAGTGGGGGTGCATTGATATCGACCAGTACCCTCTCGACCACAAAATGCTTATCGAAAAAATACGGCGGATGAAGTTGCCGCTGGTGGTTTGCCGATCAAAGTCTGGTGGCGCGCATTGTTTTCTGTTTTCTAAGGATTGGATTGCCGCGGCTGACATGCAGAGGGCTCTGCAACATATGTCCGCGGCCCTGGGCTATGGCGAGAGCGAGATATTTCCAAAGCAGATAAAGCTGCATTTAGACCGAGGGGATGTCGGAAACTTTCTTAATCTACCGTATTTCGATCACGAGGCTGGTCTGCGGTATGGTTTTTTAGACGACGGCACATCTGCGACGCTAGACGAGTTTTTTGAGCTGTATGCGGTTCATGTTCAAACTCCAGAGCAGATTTTAAAGCTACAGGTCGAGACGTCTGGAAAAACAGATCACCTTAAAGACGGTCCGCCGTGTTTGCAGATTTTGTGTAACTCAAAGATTTCGGAGGGCGGTCGTAACAACGGCCTCTTTAACCTGGGGGTTTACCTGCGCAAAGCTTACCCAGATTCCTGGGAATCCGAGATACTGCGGTTTAACATGGACTACCTTGAGCCGCCGCTGCCGCTGAACGAAGTTAATATTGTCGCGAAGCAGCTACAGCGCAAAGATTATGTCTACAAGTGCTCTGACAGCCCTATTAACGCGCATTGCAACAAAGACCTGTGCCGAACCAAAAAGTTTGGGATAGGGGCGGCGGTAGCGGGCGCTACAGTAGCCAACTTGCGTAAATATAATTCCAACCCTCCTGTGTGGTTCATGGACGTGAACGGGGAGCCCTTGGAGTTAGACACTGACGCTTTGATGAACCAGCCTGTTTTTCAAAAGGCCTGCATGGAGCAGTTAAACTTTATGCCCATGTCGTTGGCGAAGGCCCAGTGGGAAGCACGCATTGGTGCGCTTTTGACAGAGATGCGGGACAACGAGAGCGCCATTGTAGAGGTGGCGCAGGATGCCAGCATTAGCGGGCAGTTCTACGACTATCTGGAAGAGTTCTGCCGACACCTACAGCAGGCTCAAGACAAAGAAGAAATCTTGCTTCGACGTCCGTGGACCGACGAAGAAAAGAACCAGACTTTCTTCCGGTTGAAGGATTTTGAGGCGCACCTGCGCAAAAATAAGTTCTTCGAGTACAAAAGCCATAAGATTGCGCAACGGCTGCGCGACATTAACGGCGACAGCGTCGTTCTTAAAATCAAAGGACGCTCCGTGCGTGTGTGGCAAATACCTGCTTTTGAAACCGCAGACATGGTTTTCGACACGTCCAGACTAAAACGTCAGGCTGAGGTTCCGTTCTGATGGAGGACTTCCGAAAGAGACACCGGGAGAGGAATTGGAATATTTGGCGGATGCGCATTCTGGAGAAAAGAACGCTGCCCAGTATTGCTCAGAGGTTTGGCCTTAGTCGAGAGCGGGTTCGTCAAATTGTTCTGGAAGGTAATGCGATCTTAGAAAATCGACCGGACTATTTTGGCAGGAAACAGTAATGTTTCGCATTTTTGGACCGCCCGGCACCGGAAAGACCACTACGCTTCTGAACATGGTCGATGAAGCCCTGGAGAGCGGCGTACACCCGCATAAGATTGCGTTCTTAGCCTTTACCCGCAAAGCCGCCAATGAGGCCAAGGAACGTGCCGCAGCGCGTTTTAACCTCGATCCTAAGAAGGACCTGAGTTACTTCCGAACGCTGCACTCTTTAGCCATGTCTCTGAGCAATATCCGTGGTGAGCAGGTTATGCAGGAGGAGCACTACCGAGAGCTTTCAGAAACAATCGGTGTAGAGGTTTACAGCTCCACCCAAGTAGGCGCGTTCGAGGAAGACATTACGTCCATTACGTCGAACAAAAACCCCGTTTTGAACGTTATCAACCTTGCCCGCCTGCGGAAGGTGGATTTGCGAGACCAATATAACGAAAGCAATTTAGACGAGTCTTGGAACGTCGTGAATTACGTTGCTTCAAGCCTGGAGGCATACAAGGGCAACATGGGCCTTTATGATTTCACAGATATGTTGGATGAATTTATACGGTCCGCGCATATGACCTGCCCGCAGTTTGACCTGTGCTTCATTGACGAAGCTCAAGACCTGAGCCCGCTGCAATGGGACCTCGCGCATATCCTCGACGAGAACTCCACTCGTACATATTGCGCAGGAGATGACGACCAAGCGATCTACCGATGGGCCGGTGCCGACGTTGACCACTTCATCAACCTCCCCGGCGGTTCAGAAACGCTCTCCCAATCGTACCGAGTGCCGCGTCGAGTTCATGCCGTCGCGCAGACCGTCGCCAGTCGCATTAACCGCCGGTTCCCGAAGAGGTACGAACCAAAACCCGAGGAAGGGCACGTTCAAACTGTGGCGGGCATTGAATATTTAGACATGAGCGACGGGGAATGGCTCATCCTGTCTCAAGCGGGATACATGCTGCAAGACGCTGCCTCGTGGCTTAAATCCGGCGGATATCTGTTTAATTACCGCGGCTCACGGTCCATTGGCAAGAAATTATCCGATGCCGTGAACGGGTGGGAGACTTTACGCCGGGGACATTCAATCCCTGTTGTGCTAGCGCGGCAGGTGTATGCTTTTATGTCGTCCGGGACGCGGATAAAGCGAGGATTTAAGAAGCTGACAGGCCTAGAGGATGATGACGTCGTTAGTATGTCCGCCCTGATGGAAAACCACGGGCTGTTGGCGGATCAATCCATGATCTGGTCAGAAGCTTTGGATAAAATCCTGGAGACAGACAGGGCGTATGTTACGGCTCTTTTGCGTCGCGGCGAAAAGTTCAACGCCGAACCCCGGATTTCGCTGTCCACGATCCACGGTGCAAAAGGCGGCGAAGCCGACAACGTTGTTCTCTACACTAGCCTGACCAAAGCCGCAGATGATGATATGCAGCATAACCCAGACGATATGCACAGGGTGTTTTATGTTGGAATTACTCGAACTAAAGACACTCTCGTCCTCGTAGAACCCGAAGATGCAGCAAGGAGCTATTACGTATGAACCGCGAACAAATCTTGGAGACGGCCGAAAAACTTATTAACGGTCAGCGCGCCAAAGATTATGGCGACGCTTACCAAAATCATGAACGAATTGCTGACGGTTGGAACGTCATTGTTCGAGAAGCGCATTCCGACTCCGGATATCTGACACCCGCACATGTAGCTCTTATGATGGATTGGCTGAAAACTTGTCGATTGTTAACCACGATGCACCATAAAGATAGCTGGGTCGATAAAGCCGGTTATACGGCCCTTGGGGCCGAGTTTGCATTGGTCGGACCTTTCGCAAAGGCGAAAAAGATTGACTAAATTACAAATGGCGATGTTTGCGCCGAAAAGCGAATGGGTTCCTCCGCTGGAGCTGCCCGACATCACGTCAGCGAAAACAATTGCAATCGACGTCGAAACCTCGGACCCAAACCTTAAATCAAACGGTCCCGGTTGGCCGACTAAAGACGGGTTTATTGTAGGCTATGCCGTCGCCGTGGACGGGTGGTCTGGTTATCTACCTGTAAAGCATTTCGGTGGTGGCAATCTCGACGAGCGCATCGTGTCCAGATGGCTCAAAAAAGTGTTTGAATGCCCCGCCGACAAAGTTATGCACAACGCTCAGTACGATCTCGGATGGATTAAGGCTTCCGGGTTTGAGGTCAACGGTCGGATTATCGACACGATGGTCATCGCATCGTTACTGGACGAAAACCGCTTTAGCTACAGCCTGAACGCACTATCCTACGACCTGCTGAACAAAACCAAATCGGAAAAGGGTTTGGTAGAGGCAGCGCGCGAGTTCGGCATCGACCCCAAAGCCGAGATGTGGAAGATGCCTGCCATGTATGTCGGACCTTACGCCGAGGCCGACGCCGAGCTTACTCTTGAATTGTGGAATTATTTCACCGGACAAATCCGTAAAGAAAACCTAACCACCATCGCCGATTTGGAACTGAACCTCCTGCCTTGCCTCGTAGACATGACTATGCGGGGCGTTCGCGTTGACCAGAACAAGGTCGAAATCACGCGGAATAGCCTCCTCAAACGAGAAAAAAGCGTTCTTCAAGAAATTAAACGGCTTACCGGAACCACCGTTGAAATCTGGGCCGCTCAATCCTTGGCCAAAGCTTTTGATGGTATGGATATTAAATATCCCAAGACCGAAAAGGGCGCGCCAAGTTTCACCAAACAGTTCCTGCAAGAGCATGAGCACCCCATAGCGAAGCTTATTGTCGAAGCGCGGAACCTCAACAAAACGTCCGGCACGTTCATCAACACCATCATGAAGCACTGCCGGGCCGACGGCCGTATTCACAGCCACATTAACCAAATTCGTTCTGACGACGGCGGAACCGTCTCGGGGCGCATTTCAATGTCCAACCCCAACCTGCAACAAATCCCGGCTCGCGATCCAGAACTCGGACCCATGATCCGCAGTCTTTTCTTACCCGAAGAAGGCGACCAGTGGGCGGCCATTGATTTCTCGCAGCAGGAACCACGCATCTTGGTCCACTACGCGCACCTTTACGGTAAAGCCCGCGGCGTGCCGCTGCGCGGGGCAGAGGAATTTGTGGAGGCCTACTCCAATAATCCAGACACCGACTTTCATACAATGGTCGCGGAAATGGCCAACATTGCCAGAAAGCAGGCTAAAACCATTAACCTGGGCATGATGTATGGCATGGGCGTGAACAAACTGTCCGAACAATTGGATGTATCCGTGGACGAGGCTAAGAGCCTGACTAAGCAGTATCATGATCGCGTGCCGTTCGTTAAAGGGTTGATGAACGGCGTTATGAACAGGCTCAACGAAAAGGCGTCGTCCGGTTCGCTTCGGTCCATACTCGGCAGGAAGTGCCGCTTCGACCTCTGGGAGCCGGACTCGTTCGCCATGCACAAGGCCATGACATACAAAGACGCGGTCCTCGAACATGGGCCCACGGCGCGCTTAAAACGGGCCTTTACATACAAAGCTCTGAACCGTTTGATCCAAGCGTCCGCAGCCGACATGACCAAAAAGGCTATGGTCGATATCTACCAGAGCGGTAGGCTACCGATGATCCAAATTCACGACGAGATAGCCATGTCTGTGGGGTCAAAAGAAGAAGCTTTCGATGTTGCGAAGATCATGGAAAACGCCGTGCCGTTGGAGGTTCCGTCGAAATGCGACGTCGAAATCGGAAGTTCTTGGGGGACCGCAGAATAACGGGATGTCCCTTGCTTATTCGGATAAATTCTTATATGTTCTTACAAAATCTTTTTATGGAGACCCGTTATGGATACCGAGCGTTGGAAAAGTGTTCTGACACCCCGTGAGGTGTACGACGAATTGAAAAAAATCTCTCGCGAAGAAGGCCGAACCATCAGCGGGCAACTTCGATACATGTTTGAGGTGTATAAAAACGTTACACCTAGTCAAAAAATGGACGTGAAGATAAAAAATTAGCGGCAGGTATGCGATAGACCCTTGACAGACGCATAACCGCGTTTTATTTTCTTCCTACTGCGCGTAAGGTCAAACGTTGTGGTGCCTCTGATTTAAGAAACTGACCGCGACGCCCCCGGTTCCTCCCTGTCCGGGGGCGTCTGCTTTTTTAAATTGTTATATTTCCCTGTTGATAACTCTTATATAGTCGTATATAATCGCTCTCTCACAAAAAAGGGAAAGCGAAATGACTTCGATTACAAAAAAAATCTCCTGGTCCGACGCTAAATTCGTTGTTGAAGAAGCAGTCGAGAGCCAAATCGCCCTGCTTCAACTCGGGATGATGGGCACGCAAGAAGAGCGCGACGCAGACGCTCAAAAAATTCGCGACGCTTGGACCCGCATACTGGTCGGATAAAAAGCAGTTGACGTGCTATGCGATAAGCCGCATAGTGTTGCTGCTACACAACACAACAGGAGAAGAAAATGAAAACCATGGGCGTAAATCAAAAGCCTTTGAACGCCGACAGCGTAAATATGTGGAATTACCACCACCCTGTGCCGCGGAATGACGCGCAAATGCTTTCGATCACTCAGGTCTCCAAAGCCACGGGGTTTGGGGAAAGCACAATTTATCGGAAAGCCCGCGGTGCGGGTTTTCCTAGCCCTCAAAAAGTCTGGGCCGTGGCCCAGGACGGCGCAAAGCGCCTACAGCTCCGCTGGGATGCGGAGGAAATAAACGCTTGGATGGAGCGCCAAACAAACCCCGGTCGCACTGGTCGGAGCGCGCCACGCCCTAAAAACCGCAAACCGCGTAACGCGGCCCCCGAGCCATACAATTGGAAAAGGGAGTTAGCAATCGGGTTGCCAACAGCGCTCCTGGGTGCAGGATCACTCGGTGTGATCTTGGGGCTGGCCTTCCCGACCCTGATACGTTGGCTGGGAGCGAACTGATGGATATCAGTGTGCACGATGTCACCGACATCACGGTCGGTCCAATTCAAGAAAGGGAAAAGGTTTATTGGAGGAAAATTAAAATTAAAACCCGCAGGGGAACGCACGAAATCGTGTGCTTTGAAGCTCCTTGGGCCAACGCCGACAAAGGCGAAGACCTGGAAATAACCCTCTCGGATGAGCCGGTGTAATGAAGAGAAAGTTTCATGCCGGGGACTTTATTGAATGCCCCGTTTGCAACGGCACTGGAAAAGTAACCGTCGAAGAACACGTCATCTCGTGGACCCACGGTGGTTATATTCGGGAGCGGGAGATTGAGTGCCCGGAGTGCGGCGGTAGCGGCGAAGTGGAGGCCGACGATGCTTGAAATACCCTTTGTGTGCCTGGCTTTGGCCGTCTACTGGGAAGCCCGTGGCGAGGAACCAGCCGGGCAGCGGGCCATAGTGCATGTAGCGGAAAATCGTGTGGACCACCCCGCATTCCCCAACGATGCCTGCGCCGTAATTAAGCAAAAAAACGCTTTTTCGTTCTACTGGGACGGCAAAGACGAAAACCCTAAAGATGCAAAGGCCTGGGCGGAAGCGCAACGCGCCGTCCGCGAAGCCTGGCAAAATCCTTGGGAAAATCTGGGAGCCACCCATTACCACGCTGATTATGTCTCACCGGCATGGTCGCGCGCTAAAAACATGACGCGCCTGGGTAAAATAGGCCGTCATATTTTTTATGTGGAGGAACGATGAGCATTACAAAAAAAGCAGGGGATTTAGCTCAGGAAGGCTTTGCGTCGGAAGACATTGCCGCGCTGCTGCAA
>Ga0196887_1000550_pt1 | contig 17795 bp, 28 predicted proteins | sample VirMetDEL_Mar_31_FD_169094 | JGI IMG/M metagenome (GOLD analysis project Ga0196887, IMG submission 169094) | Aqueous microbial communities from the Delaware River and Bay under freshwater to marine salinity gradient to study organic matter... | ecosystem: Environmental > Aquatic > Marine >... | reverse complement strand
TTTGTATTACGCACTTAGCTTCTACAGTACCTGTTATTGGTGTGCTTGCTAGAGTAGGTAACGCAAATAAGGATAGTGCTGTTACTAGATACTTCATATTAAACCTCGTTAATTATACTGCATATCGACCATCTGTTCGTGCAGTATCTGTTGTGCTAAATTATTTCTTAGGGCTTTCTTGTTGTCTTTTATTGTACCATCTTGCAGTCCAGCCGCGTCATTTAGTGTGCCGCCGTTTATGTTGGCATTATAGTACATAGCGATGTTCGTTTGCTTGTTAATTGACATTATGATGTCATCTTGTCCCTGTGTTTTGAACAAGGTTAAAGCATTAGCAGAAGCAGTTAGACCCATCTCTATACGTGTGTCTTCCTCTTCATCTTCTTTAGTTGTCACTAGATTACCATCTTCATCGTACTGGTACTCTTCAGTATCTAACGTACTAACAACTGCATCATCTTCTAGTGCATCATAGACTACAATCTCTGGTAACTCTGGCATAGGCTTTATGTAACCAGCACATGATGGATCAGACTGTGGATCATAGCACCTGTCTACCCTGTAGGAGTAAATAACAACTGCATCTTCCACTCTGCCCTCTCCCTCCACTTCAATCGAACCTGTACCCCAATTTGAAGCTGGAATGTTTGAAACTGGAAACGACTTTACAATGGTATTACCAGCTACCCCCGACCAGTCATCTGTTTCTCTGAAGGTATATCCGTCACCATTAGCATTAAGATTACTAACGTGTACCTTCATGTCTGCATCTGGGTCTTTAATAGTTGTATATCTATAAAGAAGTCCGTTTATGTCTACACCAGTGATACTAGGTAGTATGGTGTCCATGCCCCAACTCAGAGAGGTACTAGCCGCATTGCCTGTTGCGCTGTATGTATAAGGATTAGAGTAGGAATAAGAAGGCAAGAGTGCTAAAGATAACACCCAAGCCAATTTTAGTTTCAACATCTTCATTGAACATTTTCCTCATAGGATTGTTTTGCTCTCGTTGTATATGCTCTTCGACTGCTTCCATTTCCCATGCTAACCTAGCTTTATCTCCCACCAACCCATCCTTGGGACAGGGAGTTCCAGCGTTAAGCATGGCATCAAACACTCTTTCGTCCTGACACATGACTGACACTGCGGCGACCTTCATGCCCATATCGTACATGGTCTTGGCGTTCTTTAGTTTCTCACAGTTCATGTCCCTGACAGTACGACCAGCAGAGATACCAAGTATCTGTGTCTGCACAGCACCAGCAACACCGACAGTACATAAGTCAGAGTTACTAGAGCTGATCTGTGGGGAAATTGCAGATGGTGGTGGACTATTGACTGTTGTGTCCATTGACCCATTGGAAGTTATTGTACTGTTGGTGTCCGTGTAGATTGTGTCATCGGCATATACAGAACTACCGATTAAAAGGCCAAACAGTAAAGCTAAAAGTTTCATTCGCTATTCTTTCTAGCCATATGTTCTATGGTATCTCTTATAGCTTTTATATTTTCATCTATACGAGCCATTGATATAGCTTGTTGATGAGTAGACCTTTCTGTAGCTTGTACTCTAGCCTGTAGTTCTATGAGGTCTTCTCTATTGCTTTCTATATCTGCCATCATCATTGAGACAGTCCAGACGATTGCCCCAGCCTGAGTGATTAGGCCGAGTAGGAGGGTTGCAGGGACACTTTTAGTTATATGCCAGCCTTCTTGAACCATTTACTATCTCCATTAGTTTATTCAGCCGCCACCTCTTCAGTGGGTGCGTCCATTTCTGTTTTCAGCATGTTTACAAATGCTTCCTTGCCTACCTTGAGTTGGTCTAGGTTAAACTCAGCAGAAGCAATCTTCTGACTTAGGCTTTGAAGGTGGTTTATGATTACCTTCTGTTTGTCAGTGAGTTGGTCTTCAGTGTAATCTTTGTCATCAATCGTAATAACCTTTTTATCTTCAGCCATTTTGATCTCCTTTGGTTAAGTTAAATTAAGAAGCGGTGTATCCGTTCCCTGCTGTAATAGCCGCATTAGCCGCTGTCATATCTTCTGATGTCCAGTAATCTTTAGCAACCATAAGTTCTAGGTGCTGAGTATTACGATCCACACAGTCTTGTCTGTCTGCCGCATCATCATCTGCCATAGCATTACCTGCTATCACGTCATTAATAAGTGCAACTGAGTCACCCATTGCTGAGTAGTTCTGTGCTATTTGTTCTGCTGTTAATTCATCCATTGTTTTATCCTTCTAGTGTTGCGATACGTGCTTCTAGTGCATCGTTCTTTGCTGATAATTCTTGTATTGCTTTGACTAACATTGGTATCATTTTTGTTGTAGAAAGTGACTTGAAGTCGTCAACTTCAACATCATCTATTGTTTGAGTTTCTAGTGAAACATATTGACTTGCTACAACCATAACTTCATCAGCAACAAAACCATATCTAGTTCTGTCATCATCTAACGTAGTAGCTTTACCATTAAACTTAAAAGTACGAGGTCTTAACTGTTTAACTAAATCTAAACCATCTGTTAAGTCAGCAATATCTTTCTTTACTCTACTATCAGATAAACTGTGGACAGTCCCATCATTAGAATAAAAGTCTCCATTTCCTCTAAACTCAGCCGCTAAAGAATTGTTATCAACATATACTTGTAGTTTTTGTATACCACTACTGCCTGCCTTGATGTAAGCCCCATTGGTATTGTCGTAACCTATTTCTACTTTACAGGCTGTGTTGTGACCACCACTAACTCTAAGAGCAGAGGTACTTCCAGTACGAACCTCAAGACCAACTGAACTGTTAAGATGGACAGACCCAATACTTGAATATCCAGAACTGTTTGTTACAAACCTAGGATTACCATCCCCATCAGACAGCACGATGTTGTTGCTTGCGGTGCGGAGGTCTAGGCCGCCTTGGTTGCCGTTGTAACGTCCAAGGATGGTGTTCTTAGTGCCTGTAGTCATTGAGTAGCCACTATCATTTCCAACAAATGTGTTAAGATTACCTGTGGTTGTTGAATAACCAGCTCGATACCCTAAAAAAGCATTGTTGGAAGCAGTAGTATTAAGATACCCCGCCTGATACCCAACAGCAGTGTTGTTTGAGGCGGTGGTGCTGTCTAATAAAGCCATTCTTCCGACAGCCACATTATAATTACCTGTAGTATTACCACCTAATGCACTTACACCAACCGCTGTGTTGTCTATACCCGTTGTGTTTGCATCAAGTGCGGCAGTCCCAACAGCAGTTAAAGCAGAACCAGTAGTATTAGCTGTTAAAGCAACATAACCAACAGCAGTGTTGTTACTTGCGGTGGTGTTGTTTTCTAATGCTGACTTACCTAATGCTACATTGTAAGAACCTGTCGTAATTGCATCGCCAGCTAAAGCACCTATCGCCACATTTTGAGTACCCGAAGTTAGAGCATATAAAGAGTTTCTACCAACTGCTGTATTGCTTGCCCCTGTTACTGTTGCGCTACCTGCTGAAAAACCACCAATAAAAGTGTTAGAAACACCTGTAGTGTTAGAAATACCTGCGCTGTGTCCTACTGCTACATTGTAGCCGTCTGAACCTAAGTTTTGTTGTAGTAAAGCACGATACCCTACAGCAGTTGCGCCTTTTGTAGTATCTTCTGCTTTAAGTGCCTCAAAGCCAATAGCTACATTGTCATCCCCCGTCGTAATAGCAGTACCTGCTTCGTCACCCACAACCACGTTGTAGTTACCGCCAGATGCTATTGAGTTACCTGCGTTAACACCTGCTCTATAGTTTGACGTACCAAGAGTTTGTGTAAATGGCTGTTTAATTATATTGGCTGTATCTCTTGATTTAGTCATTGGCTACTATCCCTTATATTTCTGCTGCATCCATAGCTGTCTGGTATGCAGTCTTCACTGCGTCTGTCCAAACTGCATTGCATATTGCTTTCACTTCGGTTGACTGCTTACTGATGTCAGTGTCTGCCCATGTATCACCTGATTTAGTTGAGCAAGATAAGACGTGACGATGGAAACCTGATGATAGTTCTACACCATCTTCCATAACCGAGGTTTTGGTTCTCACTTGAATATTTTTGTGATCTCCAACGACTTCAATTTTATCTTCTGTTATTACTTTTGTTAGTGCCATATTGGCCTCCTATGTTGTTTATCGTGGCGTTATTGCCACCTGTCCGACCCAATCTCTGAGTGGGTTACGCTATTGTATAACTTCCTGAACACATAACGGCTTTACTTCCAGTAGACGTATTGCTTGCGTATGTATTATTAAGAGCAGTAGGGTATATTGAAGTAGTTCCTAGGTTTATGTATCCTGTAGGTGCATCTGATACCCAAGTATTGTGAGCAAGAATAACGGCTGCATACGCACTATTTCCAGTACTGACATGAGTAAAAGGCAAACCACTTAACACCCCTGCTACTGAGCTAGTAATACTTTGAGTACCACTATACCAACTAAAATGACAAATATTGCCTACCACAACATACCGTCCAGACCCTACAGCACCACCAGTTTTGCCAGTCATTGTTAACTGAAAAGTCCCTTCTTCATAATCGTCCAACTTATTAGCCGACCCAGTGCCACCGAGGTATACACCGCCTGATAGGTAAGCGTTCCTAAAGGCATATCCACTTGCACCCAAGTCTAGCGATGTATTAGCATCTCCTATTACACCTGCATTACTGGTAGGCATTACTGCATTTGCTGTCCCAGTAAGACCACCTCCATTAGTTCTTGGGTCAAGAATAAGTGTGCTTACTGTGCCTCCACGAGATTGAATACTACCTACAGCAGAGCCGTCTTTAAAGAACTTAGCAATATCACCATCATTAGATGTCCGGTTTAAACTAAGCGGGTTACCGCCATCTCGTGTAATTTGGCTGTCGTTGTTAGCGCGTAATGCTACGCCCTGTTGAGAAAATGTATTAGATGTTTTACCGACAAGTACGACTTCTGAACTGTCAATCGTAAGTGCCACTGCGTCTGCGTTATCGTCAATACCTGGTGAGGTAAACGAACCTTGCACAGATACATTAGATGCAAACGTAGTAGCATCAGCTATTTCAGCGGGAGGTTGTGCTGTTGCTACAGCAGGGCCAAGATGTATTACATATATATTATTTGTCCCAGAGGGGGGAGCAGATGTAAAGGTAATCGTAGTTCCTGATACAGTATATGCTACAGATGGGTCTTGAATAACATTTTCTACAACTACCCTAACGTCATTTACCTGTGTCGGTTTTGACATTGTAAAAGCAGTAGTAGAACCGTTACCATTAAACGAATCTTTTACAGTAGCTATATAAGATTCTACTGGTGTATTACCTTGATATGGCATTAGGTGATCTCCAAAATACTCAATGTGCTATCGACAGAATTTGCCGTATTAGAAGTAACTTTTAAAATATCGGATGCTTCCATAACAACTTTTTGGTCACCGCCTATAGGAACAAACGAACCACCTGAAGATATTGGCGCATCTTTAATTAAATATACGTTGTTACCGTCATTGTTTTCTAACTGAACACTAACCAGTACTTGTGTAGCAATAATGTTTGCTATTGTAAGACCAATTATTGTTGTCGATGTACTAGAAGGTGCAGTATACACTGTCATTGCTGTATTAGCGTTTGTGCTGCCTCCACCAAAAGTTTTTACTTTAAATGTATTAGCCATGATATATTATCCCAATGCGATTGCTAGAGCTACCGCAGTTCCGGCAGGGTCTACTTGTAAGTTTGTTTGCGCAGCAGATATATTTGACGCGCCAGTACCACCATCGGCTACAGCTAAATCTGTAATGCCAGTAATACTACCTCCGTCTATGTCTACGTTGTTTGCAGCTTGTACAGCTATTGTACCTACGCCCAATGTAATCCTAGCTGCTGTTGCATTTGCATCATCAATGAGCGTTGCCCCAAACCCAGATATAGTAGACGTTTCAACTTTATCACTATTAAGATTATTAAAGTTAGCGTCTACTTCTCCGTTTGTAAGCGGTGAGCCTTTACCTGATCTAGTTACAATAGTTGCCATTAGTTACCTCACGAAGCTGCTAATGTAACTGTCCATGTAACTTGTAGTGTGTCACCTGAACCTTTGTTAACTACAGCAAATACGGTACGACAAAGCATTGTACCAGAAGAAGAAGCATTAAAAATACCTGCTTCGGTTACTGCACCTGTAGCTACACCTGCGCCAAAAGTAGTAACATATGCAATACTTTCATTGTTAGAGCCGCTACGTGTTGCACTAGTAAAAGTTACGCGACTACCTAATTGAGAGCCGAGTGCTGTATTGCCTGCAGCAGCAGCAGTTGAGCCGCTACCTAAAGCCATATGAGACATTACATCTGAGGATGCTGCAGTCATACGACTAGTTATATGGCCTAAGCCTGCGTTTACGATTAAATTTTTTAGGTGTCGTTCTTCTTTTACACGACCATTGCTATCAGTTAGGACAAGCGTCAGCTTCCCGGATAGACCTAAGTTTTCTTTTGAGTTCATTGCCATACCCCTTAGAAGGTTAACGAAGTTCCAACATAGTCTGCTGCAAAATAGTCAAAGCTACAATAACCTTGCGACCTTAGACTACCTGAGTCTGATGTATTTAAAGCATCCTGCACAACAGGGCCAATCACCAATGAAGAGATGTCAGACCAAGCAGCACTATCAGCCACACCCTTACTATACAACGTAATAAAGTTTTCGGCAACTGTTATCCCATCAGTAGCTGAATTACTAAACAACGCTGCATATGCTTCTGATACATTTGCAGTATCTGTTTCTATTAATTTGCTTTTATTTAAGGCTATACCATCAGTAAACATAGGTATATCAACTATACCTTTAGTTATACTAAAGTTACCTATTACATCACTAAACCCTGCAGAGTCTGATATATTTTTACCCATAGAAAGTATAGGCTGTGTACCGGCAGTATAATCAATAGAAGTATAATCTTCTAAAAAATATAACCCGCCATCTTCAATACTAAATCTATCTGTAAAACCTTTATCCTGCACTTTAGCAAATACTTCACTAACTGTAGTAGTGTCTGTAATACCTTTGTTAGGGTCTAGTACAGTTGTATCATCTATAGTAGCTGAATCAGTTATACCCGCTTTGTTAAAAAACAATGCAGGTAAAGATAGTATAGATATAGTTTCAGTAAAAAACTTTAAACTTAAAAAATGTCCTACTTCTATTTTTATTTTGTAGGCGTGCGCTCGTGTAGTTAACGCAAAATTTGTAGCCCTCGTAGCAAGGTTAAACGCGGTAGTAGTTACTCTAGCCCGTATTTGTTGCGTAGTGGCTCTTATCTTCACGCAAAGTCCTCTCGCAATCTAAACTGAATTGTATCATATACAGTTTGTCTAGTGCCATCAGATAGTACTGTTTCTAATTCACCTTCGTAATCTCCAGCAGCGCGGTTAAGGTCAGTGCTTTGCCATGATAAGACAGCCACTCCATCTGCAGGAGGAGAAGAAACGGCGCACGTTCTACTAAACAAATTAGTAGTAGTTCCGACAGCGCGAAAGTGCATTGTTACAGTAGCATTAGTAAGATCAACAGCCGCACCAGTTAAACTATCAGTAACAGTAAACTGAAGTTGAGGCCCTGTATCGCTGCTTACTAATTCTATTCGAGGGGTTGAAAGTCTTGCATCCATAACGGTCTCCTAAGCAAAGGGTCGCATACGCACAGAAACTGAAGCACGCATATTACCTAGGCTTGCATTAGCTCTATACTCAGAAACCTTAGAAATAAATTGTTTCGCATGATAAGATGCTAACTCTCTGTCAGACCATGCAACTCCGGGGAGTACTAATAGTTCTTGTAATGTTTTATGTATTATAGCTGGCTCTAATTCGTCCATTATTACTTCATCCATACCTTCGGAATCACGGCTAGGTTTTAAAGCATATATCATACGTATTGTATAAGTTGCCTCAGCATCTGGAGCTGGTAACACAATATAACTATTAGGGCTAAGCTGTGTAAACACCATAGGTTGTGAGCCGTACAAAGCTATGTCAGCGTCAGTAGTAGAAGTTTTTGCCCAGTTAGGATACCTTCGAGTAGCGTCTTCTAATGTAACTGCCGATAAAGGAGAATCGTTAAGTGAGGCGTACATTACTGTTTGTACAGTAGTTTCTACCGGTTTATTGTAAGCATACTTATAAACGCCAGGTGTTAGGTTAAATGTAGGTTGTTCATACCGCCACGCTAAAGTACGTTCGCATGTAGCTATTGAAGCATCTCTAATATACTGTTCTAGCATAGGTAAAGAACACCCTGGTACGCTAGGGTTAATCCTAGCAGCAAGTGAAATATAAGAACGTGTGGCCATTATACAGTCATCCTTTTATACTTATCCCCTGCTAGTCGTCTAGCACGTTCTAATCCGCCGCTTTCACTGTCGGTTAGTTCACGGCTAGTCAAGCCTGCGCCAAGTGAAGCAGTAAATGAATCTAGGAATAATTTAGCACGACCATTGTTTGCATGTTCGTCATCAATAGACTCAGCTAAAAACACAGTGCCGTCTACCAAGGCAGGTAAATAAGCATCAGGAAGAGATGCAATAGTAGCTCCAATAGCATAGTCCGCAGGTATCTGTACGTACTCACCGGTTATTACAATGCCAGAAACAGGTCGCGGATATAAAAAATATCTATTAGGATTTCTAACATGGCGCATATAGTTATACGGAGTACCTGCTGGATCACTAACCCAAGCAGGATAAGTTTGATCTAAAGATTCTCTATTTACTTCTGTTAAAACATTACCACTTTGTACAGAGTAAAGTTCTACAAGCCGTAACGAGTCAGACGGCATAGACTGTATAACAGTATTTGGCGTAGTTGTTATAGTTGTTATAGTAGAAAATAAATCAGGTCTTAAAATAATTACACGTTTTACAGTTTGATTAACAAACCCTAACATTTCAGCGTCAGTGTATCTATAAGACGCAGAGTCAGTATCTTGTACTAACTGTCTTACATCATCAATTACATCTTGCGGTGTCATTCAGGTAACCCCCGTGAAGCATCAGCAGCTAACTCTGGTGCAGTTGTAATAGGAGCTGACTCAAATACGTTTTCAGTAGTAAGGTCTAGCTTGGATTTATTCTTAGCTCTAGTAGCTTTAGCACGTTTTACTTGTAAAGGCTTTAAAAATTTTTCAGGGAAGGCTTCTTCTTCAGTAACTTCTTTTACAAGAGGATGTTTTTCTAAATACTCATCCCATCCATAAATAAAACCGTCATTAATATTTTTTAACCAACGCTGTTTCATACTGTCTTCCTTGTACCTGAAGGCGAAACGGGCCAACTCTGGCGTTTAGAACTAGTCTTTTTTCTAGCCATATCATCTTTTTCTTTTTTTGTCATCCTATCAGATATAGATTTAGGTCGGCAGGCAGGATAACCCCTAGAAGTTTTTTGTGCTGTAGACCTACCACAGGGTTCGCCTGAACTTACGTCTACCCATTTTTCAGCAAACCATTTACCTAAACCTTCTTTAGCCATATTACTTAACCCTATTATCTGAACCAGACCAAGTACCGCCAGCTTGTTTATATTGTTTAGATGCCCAAGCATTAGCATACGCACTAGGGTACACATCAAACTTTTGTTTAGCAGCCCTTATTTTTGCTGCCCATAACTTAGGATTGTTAGGTTTTGCTTTGCCTTTTGCCATATTACCACGCTTTACACGACCAATATCGTGCCTTTGTTTTAGGGCCAGGGTTATCACAATTATGACGCGCTCTAAAATTAGAACGTCTACCTGGCTGTTCTTTTTTAATAGTCATGTTTGGATCACCGAACATAACTTTTACTACTTTATCACTTTTCCCTTTTACATAAACCTGAGATTTTTTACGCCCATATCCTGGTTGACCCTTACTAATTCTGCTAGGTTTATTAAGGGTAACGCTTTTACCTTGGTACTTAGCCATTAAGATGTAACTCCTTTAATAACTACAAAATTAAGTACTAGTGCTTCGCTTAATGCGCCGCCACTATTATGACGTACACTAATTCTACAACTGCCTGCAGCTACTGCATCTACGGTAAGTATATACCCATCTGCTGTTGCGCCGCTAGCTATGTTTACTATAACAACATCTGTAGCCGCTATAAAACTATTAGTAAGTGTAAATCCAGCTGTAGTATTACTAGACATACTTGCATTGTTCATAGTAATTTGCCCGCTTTTAGCGTTTAAAGTTACTGCTGTAGTTTTGTTTGTAGCTTGAGTTACAGTACCGCCACCTGTAGAATAACCAAACTTTCCTGTAAGTTGTACTTCGCCTGTACCGTTAGGAGTTAAAGTTAGATTACCGTTAGTGTTTGTAGTAGAAATGACATTGCCATCTAATTTAATATTATCTATAGAAACAGACCCTGTACCAATAGATAAAGCAGTAGCAACACCTGTACCGCCATGTACTACTTTTTCAGCTGAAGCAGGGCCATCACTAACATGTAGTAGTTGGTCGTAAGTATCTTTTATATCCGAACCAGTTAAATTAGTAGGCATATGTTATCTCCTAAATAAGATGAAAGGGGGCGTTAGCCCCCAATCTTTTAGTTACTTAGCTGCAATCTGCAACTAGCGCCCATAAGCGCATAACAGCAGCATCAGCAGCATTAACAGTTTTAATGTCAATAGTATCTGCAGCGGCGTAGTACTTACCGTTGCTGTAACCCACTACAGTGTTTGGAGCAGCTTCAGCTAATACCAACGCAGTAGCGTAGGATGCAGCAGTGTTTGCGTTCACACCATCAAGAAACCCATCTGGGTCTGATGCATCGCCAACATCAACAGTACAAGTACCGCCTTCAGCAGTAGTAACATCTAACCCAACTTGCATAACGTAAGTTTTAGCAGGGATAGGCATAACTTCTAAGATGTCGTTCGCACCAATTGCAGTTTGACCTGCAGCTGCACGATCAGCAGCGATAGTAGCCCAGTTAAGAGTTACCTCAATCATAGAAAGTTTGTTAAGCCCATTATTGGGTATAGCAGCAGTTCCTTTATTGAAACCAGTTCCTTCAGTATAAGTAGCCATAATTCAGACCTCCGATTAAAGCGTTACAACGGCTTGAGCGATAGCTTCAGGTTTTACAACCTTGTAACCATACACTTGTAAACCGCGAACAATATTGCCGAATGTTGATTCGGAGCGAATAGTTTCCATTTCTGTCATCTGTGATGCAAAAGTGAAACCCATTTTATGACCAGCAATAACGTCAAAGTTAGCACCAGTTTTCTTGATGTTGTGGCTCATGTAAACTGTGAACCGATCAATCATACCTAAACGACCATTACGTAAAGGCGATGTAGAATCACCAGTAATAGACGCATCTTTAAGGTCTGAACGCTTAATTAAACCAGCCATCTTAGCTGGAATTACAAGGTAACGATCTGATTCAGGAGCATTAGCTTCATCTAATACTGTACCCATATTAACAATCAAATCAATTACATTGGTTGTAGTCAATGCTTCAGGTGCGCCTTGCGTACCCAAATCAATATCACCAGAAATTGCACCGGCAGTTGCGCCTTTATTAAGTGCAGAAATATCTGGAAGTATATCAGTAAGAACACGTTGGTCGATCTTAATTTTCATACGCTCAGAAGCGTCTTTAGACCATGTGTCCATTAAGTTTACGTCAGACTGAATGTTATCAACATCGTCTTCAACACAGGCAAAGTACTCGCCTTTGTCAATTAGAAGTTGCAACTTAGCTTTGTCAGGGTTCTCTACTGATAAAGTTTGACCCTTAACGTAATCACGAATAGTGATTTCTGGTGTGGTACGGATATTTACCGTGTCACCCATATTACGAATTTCACCTTCGTAAGCAGTGTTTGAGATTGCTGACAATACTGTTGCATCGTAGAAATTCTCAATTAGTTTTCCTGACCAAATTTCAGGGATAAAGTTACCCGAATAGGCCGGGTTACCTGGGGATACTGGAAATGCCATGATTGGCTCCTATGTTTAATTATGCAGTGACAATGCGACCTTCCCGCTGTGCAGCGAAAATGTCACGCTCTTTTCGGTCACGCTCTTGCTCTTTCCCTTTATACTTACCTTTTTGAACATCAGAAAAGAATTTCTTAATATCGTTTGAAGAGTAAGTAGCAGGTTCACCTGAGTTTTTAGTAGCGCTAGAACGACCTCGTCCTGGAGCAACTTGTTTCTCAAGTTGTGAATTAGCAGTAGCTTGCCGACTGGGTTGAGCAACAGACTGGCCAGTTTGCGTCTTCCATGTAGAAAAGAAATTGGTCACACGCCGTGAATCAAGATTACGCTGTGCGTCATCCAGATAAGTTTGTCGGCTTATACCTGTTAGAGGGTCTACATCAAGTAACCAGGATTGAAACTCCGGGTCTGTGTTAACCTCCTGCCAGTCAGGTACTGCGGTCTGAATATCAGCCCAGAACGCTTGTTCCGTGGTAACTGCTTGCCTATGCTGTAGTTGCTGCACTTGCGGCACTACGCTGGTTTGCATCCCTCGTACAAGATTTTCTAACTGGTCAATGCGCGACTGTTGGCTTGCAGCCTCTTCACGACTTACACGCCTCATAACATCTATAGATTCGCCATACTCCTCTACGTCAGCATCTGTCACTAGGACTTGTGCTGGTGAAGTAGAAGCTACATTAGGCTCACTTAAAGTTGTCATTAACGTTTCTAGTTGTGAAACACGCGATTCCAGTTCACGCTTTTCGGCGTGAAGACGTGGTACTTCAGCATTATACATTCCTTGAAGAGACTTATATCTCTTCTCAAATGTTTCTTCTTCATCTACATCATCTACTTTTACTTGCTCGTTATTAGTAGATTCGACTGCTTGTTGTTCTACACTGTCGGTGTCTTCCACTGGGTCAGGCTTAATGTTTTCAACTACAGCCTCGGATACAACATCCTGTTCTGTAACATCTTCATTAAGATCATCATACAATTTCTGAACAGCCTCAGACTGTTTTCTAACTTGCGCTGGTATTGCCATGTTAAACGCTCCTATCGGTATGCGTAATTAAACAGCTGTCTCATGGGGAAGACTGTGCTGCATATTCAGGGGACTTTTCTAAAAGGTCTCTGACCTCTTTGAGAACTTGACACCGCCCCTGTGAACGTGTCACGTTCTCTCTGCCTATATTAGGCAACTGCTCTAGCTCGTGCTGATACCAGCTATCGAACCAGGAGAGTATTGCTGGATGTTGGCGCGTAGCTGCAGCCAACACTTTTATTGTATCGTTATCGGGACGCTTCATACTGCCCCCGTTTGTTGGTTACTTACAACATTGCCATCGCCGCCACCTTTAGGTGATCCGTCAGGTTGTGTAGGTGTTGGGGCAGGTTGCTGCGCAGCCATCTTTGCTTGGCCTCGCGCTTGTTGCGAACCTTTTTCTCTTGAAGGTACAATGTCATCTACAGGCATTTGTAAACCTTTAGCTACTTCACGTAGTAAAGCTGCTCTACCATCTTGACCTACAATTTCCACATCAATCGGATTAGCAGTAGCGTTTAAGAACTCTACACGTCTAACATTTAATGTTTCTTTAACTGCTAAGTTTATAGCGCCACGGGCTAGTACTTCTACATCACCTTTAATAGACTCATCTTCGTCGTATCTCATATTATATACAAACTGCCGCTGTACAATAGGACGGACAACATCGTTATCTATATACATAACAATCTGACGTATACCTTTACCGGCTGAACCCATAAGCATAGACAATCCAGAAGCAGTACGACCTGCACCGGATACATTAAGATCACCTGTAACGTAGGATGGAACGCCTGAATGGTCGTCCGCTAGTTTACTAAACCTATCGTAAACACCCATTAACTCATTAGCACGAGAATCAGGTTGTGAAAACCTTACAGCTGGAGCGCTAGAACCTAAAGGATCGTTAGTTACCTGCCAAATTTTCCAAGGATGTAATTGCGTAATATCCTCATTAGGAGGGATACGCTCAAGGTTAACTTCAACTTGAGGCCCAGACGCGAGTCCCATATTGTTGACAAGGGAACGTGCTGCTGCATTGCAAACATTCTGTAAGTCTTCAATGATTTCCGGTATACCTTTACCCCAGAACGCGCCTGGAGCTTTAATAAATGACGTTTTAACATATGGTTTTTCGCCTAAAGGGTCGTAGTTTAGTAGTGCTTTTATAACATAATTGCCTACAACCCACACGTTTGCATCGTATTCTTTAGCAGGATCAGGTATATCTTCCTCTGATAAACCCCAGTCTAGTAACATTTCGCCACTAACTTTACCCCAAAACTCTAAAGCATCAAAGGTTTCTGTAGGAGATTCATAAGAATAGTACTTACGTTCCTGCTCTTCTTCTTGTAACTTTACATCTTCATTGATCCAAGACTGGCCATTACCAATTTTTAAAACTTCTCGTACAGCGTCTTCATCATAGCCAGGTACACCAATAAGATCAGACAATTGACTACGGCTCATAGGGTGATGTTCAAATATATACCCTTCATTAATATGTGTAATACCAGGTTCTGGGTATATATTAAAGGGGTTAACACGTTCATACTCAGGGCCTAAACGCTCAGTACCTTCTACAATAGTAGTACCATCTGACGCTCGGCTATAACCTAAAACACGTTGTCGTCGTACTACTGGGCCTTTTATAAAAGCTGACGGGTAGGTAACCATGTCAGTAATAAATTCATCAAACGCATCAGCCCAACCACCTTGGGCAAACTGATCGTTAATTTTTAATTTCATTTTATCAGCACGATTTTGTGCTTCTTGCAGTACAGCAAATCTAAAATCTTGTGCAGCAACTTCTTCAAGCTCTGCCATTTCTTCTTCACTGGGTGCTTGACCTGATGTTTGTAAAACTTTTATTACGCTTTGCGCAAAAATGTTTTTTATTTTTTCTTCTTGCTCAGGGCCAAGGTCAGGGATAGGTGTAGGGCTTAAGTCCCAGGGAGGAGAACCTGTGTCCAACAAAATATCTCTGAGCCAACTCTCCGCCCCACGACACTTAACTTCTGTTAGCATCATGTATACTTCTGAGCCGCCCTGAGCTTTGATCTGACTAAGTTTGTCAGCTTCATACTCACCGTTACGCTGTCTAAGGGCGCGTAACATTATATTTTCTATAGGCTTTTTAGCTATACGTGCAGGATTCCAACATGCTTTAACATGTGCGGCAAGACCTAGTATAAGCTCACTATTTTGGCGTTCTTCCATATCACTACGGATTTTTGCTTCTTCAGCTTTTACCATATCGTCATTGCTAACAACACGTAACATTGAAAGACCCGCCATATTTACGTACCTGTTTTAATTTTTTTGGTTGGTTTACCGTAACCCATGGGTTTTCCTTTAGGCATTGTATGTACTCCTTATTACAATATGTATATAGTTATACATCTAGTCAAGTTTTCATGCAAGTAAAAGAAACCCCCGCCAGAGATGAGGAGATGGCGAGGGCAAAATAGTCATAAAAACAAGCCTGAGAGGGAGAGCTTGTGTAGTAACACGCCTATGGCGTAACACACACAATATAATGTGTCAAGTCTCGTCATGTCCATCCTCCTGCCGATACAGTTTTTATTTCCCTACGTCTAGCTAGTAAATCTCCGTCAGACGCAGAGCCTACATGTAGCATAAAGTACTGTAAGGCTTCGGCAACGTGGCTATGTTTGTTTTTATCTATAGTCCCGTTCTTTTTATGAAACCTATACCCGCCCATCATTGCAGCTTTTAGCTGTGAACAACGAGGGTCTACTACAAATGCACTATCACCATCTACCTGACGCATAAGAAAATCATCTACTGAGCTAAGTCTTGCACTAACATTGTTAGTTTTAGCGGCAATAACGCGTAATCCTTCTGCTTTTATGATGTCTACAGCACTACGTTCATCAGTCTGTGCGCGCTGTACACCTGCTGGATCAACCACAACAAGTACAGGAATACCGGAAAAACGCTCATATAACAGGGGTTTTAGTATCGTGCGGACGAATCTTTGCACGCCCATGTCAAAACTAACAGCTTCGTCATATACAAGGACCCGTCCACGGGGGTCTTGTTGCCCTATAATTGCTGCTGGAGTCAACCCTAAATCCATACCAACTACAATAGGTCTTACGCCGTTACTAATAGGGCGCAAAGAACCCTTACCCATATGATAATCTGGCCTAAAATACTTATACACAGGTTGACCTGCAGAGCTTAGGCCGTAGTCACCATCAATAAATACACGGATATATTCTTCACTACGCCCCTGTGTATCATAATACCCGTCAGGTAAATTTTCAACATTCTCAGCAAACGCGCTTCGCCCACTTGGCTGCTTAAATACATCCCATCCGTTATCATTTGTACCTACTCCATCTTTAGGGTCAATCTGTTCCATCTGATAATACCACCACGTATCCATAGTTGGTGGGTTTGTGTCACCCCACATACCATACCACGTTGGGCCGCCGTCTTTAGAACTAGGGAAACGCCCAATACGTTTAGACATCGCATCAACAATGTCAGGGTGTATATCTCTACACTCGTTGAACCATGCAAACGAAAGCTCTAAAGAGTTAAGGTTAGCTACATCATCTGCATCGTCGAGCGCACGAAACATTATCTCACACTCAACATCACCAACCTCAAAAAAATAAGTTTTAGTCGTACGCATGTAACGTCCGCACACCCCAGGGGGAAACCAGTCAAGAAAAGTTTTAATAACTGTATCCTGTAGCTGCCTGGCAGTCTCACGAACAACAGCTGCACGAGTTCGCCGCTTACCTGTAGCGTCAGGTTTCTGCATAGAAGCCCGTCTTATAATCTCAAATGAACAAGTCACGGACTTACCGGAGCCAACCGGCCCCATAAGCACCCGCATCTTTTTTTCTGAACTCATAAACTTCTCACCTGTAGCAGGAGGAGTGTAACTTATGTCAAGTGCCATGAGAAACCTCCGGAGGTATAGTATGAAGCAACATTATAATTATCTCCCTAGCTCTACGATTTTTCTTCGCTGGTATAATTGCAGTCTTAAATGAATATCCTGCGCGAATAAGCAATAGTCTAAATGTATTATAGTCTGTCAAGTTACTAAACCTAGCTGCGGGAAATCCTTTGTACTTCCCATCAAACTTATCCAGCATTAGAAACCTCAACGTCTTCTACTTCATGATCCACCGTCATAGTTTTATCCTGACCGCCTAAGTTTATAGTTATCTTAACCCCGCCGCCTGCACCTGCATCTCCATCGTCTGCTTTAGTTTCTAACCCAGCCCACTTAACTGTAGACTTAATTAAATCCGCCTTAACAGCAGCAGATACGTCTGGATTGTGTATTAAAGTCCACGAAGTAGTAAGCAATTCTTCTGCCTGCGCACGCGCTTTTAGCTTAAAAGTAAGCCCTTTTTCCTTAATATCGTCCCGATATGCGCTTACACGCTTCATAAATACTGGGTCATTTTTGTACCCAGATATGTCTTGACCACTTACTTTATGGCGTTGTTTTACTTCATCAACAGTCTCACCGCTACCTTCAAGCATTAAAGCTATGTCAAAAGCTAAACGATCAGACCATTTAGTGTGGAATAACGGTAGGCTGTCCATTGTATACACCTCTCTTCAGGGCAACTATAGGTGCATTATGCGGAATCGGCAAGCAAATTCAATTACAAAGTATACAAACTTTACACCTTCCTTTTTTTGGGTCGTGCTATGAGAGGTTTACTATATTAAGGGGGGCAAGAAAATTTGCCAGTCCAACTA
>Ga0196887_1000549_pt1 | contig 17796 bp, 24 predicted proteins | sample VirMetDEL_Mar_31_FD_169094 | JGI IMG/M metagenome (GOLD analysis project Ga0196887, IMG submission 169094) | Aqueous microbial communities from the Delaware River and Bay under freshwater to marine salinity gradient to study organic matter... | ecosystem: Environmental > Aquatic > Marine >... | reverse complement strand
CTAACTCGGCTAACTCAGCCACAGCATCTGCTAACTCAGCTACGGGGGCGGCTTCATCAGCATCTACAGCAACCACCAAAGCATCCGAATCAGCTACTTCAGCTACCAATGCAGCCAATAGTGCCGCCTCTGCTGCCGCAGCATTCGATGATTTCGATGATAAGTATCTAGGGGCTAAGGGATCTGAACCATCGACTAATAATGATGGGGATGCTTTAGTCGTAGGCAACCTCTATTTTCTTACTGGCACAGGTATGCAAGTCTACGATGGGGCTAACTGGATAGCAGCTAGTTCATCTGGCAACGTGTCTCTGTATTCTTACGAGTATATCGCCACCGCAGGACAGACTTCATTCTCAGGCGCAGACGTAAATGGTCAGACTCTAAGCTATACAGCGAATAACATTCACGTTACCTATGGTGGCTTGGATATTCCCAAAGCTGACTATGTGGCGACAAACGGCACTACAGTAGTCTTAGACGATGGTGCGGTAGTTGGCACGATTGTTCGCATAGTTGCTTTCCAATCATTCGTGGTAGCTAACACCTATACACAGGCACAAGCTGACGCACGTTATAAAGCGATTGGTGCGAGTGAAGGTGGGCCTAGCTTGGGCCTCAATTCAATTATTCGCACAAACGCAAACACTATTAGCGAGAACATAACAATTCCTGCTAACACTAACGGAATGAGTGCAGGGCCAATCACGATTGCGAATGGCAACACTGTAACTGTTACAGGCACTTGGAGCATTATATGAGTACCTTAGAATTAAAAGAGTTATCCCACCCTAGCGGTGAGGTGATTAAGATTGCGGCTGGTAAGACACTTGATTTGAAGTCACAGGGTAACGTTACTATGCCCAGTGGCTCAGTGTTGCAGGTTGTTAACTTTATCTCTACTGCCAAGACTAGCCAATCTGCGTCTACAACAGACACTATAGTAAGTGACATAACAAAATCTATCACTCCATTAGCAGCCAATAGTAAGTTCTTAGTAACCATTAGATGGTTTGGTGAAGCAGCTACAGCTTGGAATATTATATTTAACATTCACATGGATGGTACTAGGGTGAACACAAATGGGGGGACTGCTTTTTATACAGGACTTGCAACACTCGCTTCTGCTTTTGGCTCTGGTGCTGATGATGACTCAACCCCTAACTCAGCAAATTTCAGTACGCTTGTAACCACATCTGCCCCTGCTGGAACAGCTTTAGTCTTTAAGTTAGTGGCTTCGTCTCAAACTGGCTATACTATTTGGACTAATCGGGTATTTGGTAATGCAGGTGGAACTGGTTACGAAAATTTCACATCAGAAATAATTATCACGGAGATCGCACAATGACCTCTAAACTTAAAACAGACGTTCTTGAAACTGTATCAGGCTCTGGCACGATTGCCCTGACGAATCAGTTGAGTGGCATGACGAGTGCGAGTATGCCCAGTGGCTCAGTGCTACAGGTGTTGATAGTAGAGGATTCTTCAGTTATGTCTGTATCAGCAACTACTTATGTTGACACAAATATGAGTTTATCAATCACTCCATCTTCAACCTCTAGCAAAATACTGTGTCTTTGGAATGTTCAAGCAAGAATGCAAACAGCACAGTCGGGATTTGGTACTCAACTTGTGCGAGGCTCTACAAACATTTGGACAAGTGGAACAAACTATAATATTTATTGTGGGTCTGCTACGGATTCAAGAGTTTTAAGCGACTTTAAGTATTTAGATTCCCCTTCCACCACATCTGCAATTACATACAAAGTACAAGTGCAGCCACATAATAATATTACAATCAATTTTAATGAGGGCGGTAATAAAGCCCAGTTAGTTTTAATGGAAATTAAAGGATAACATCACATGACAGATAAAGTCGCAGCACTTCAATCCCTAACTCCAAACGCCCAATGGGTACTACGTGGAGATGAATTAGAGTGGTTGGATGAAGTACAAACACAACCAACAGACTCTGCTATCGCAGCTAAGATTGTTGAATTGCAAAGCCAGTACGATGCAGCAGCGTATGCCCGTAGTCGCCAAGCAGCGTACCCAAACCTGCAAGATTGCATTCATGCTCTGCTTGATGGGGGTGACACTCTGACTGATCTACAAGCATTGCGTACAGCCGTGAAGTCAGCCAATCCCAAGCCATAGGAGTAGATTATGACTACAACTATTACAGGGGCAACGGGTGTCAATCAGATAACTGATGATGCTATTACAGCATCTAAGTTACCTGCTGGCTCAGTGTTGCAGGTAGTGTCCTCATTATTTAAAACTGGCACTACCACTACATCTACATCTTATATATCGACAGGCCATTCTGTAACAATTACCCCAAAAGAAAGCACTAGCACAATTCTTCTTTCTTTATTAGGGGGCCATGCAGCACAAACTACAAACAGGGCAGTTGAGTTAACTTTTTACAAAGGTTCTTCTGTGTTGAATACTTACTTTTTTAGTAAACATAAAGTCAATGCAGACAACTTAGTTCATGGACACGCTATGTGTGGACAAGACATTCATGGAGTAACCTCTGCAATAACGTACACAGTATACTTTAAAGCAGACGGGGCGCATAACGTCCAATACTCTTCAACTGCTGGTGAGATATTTTTAACAGCAACGGAGATCGCAGGATGACAAAAAGTGCAACAAGAGAAGCGGCTGACTCAGTAGATTTACCTCTAGCTGGCGGCACTATGACAGGAAATCTAGCCACAGCAGGTATCAGCGCAGTCACAGCAGGTACAAGTAACTTTGTAGCTGGAGTTAACGCTGGTAACTCAATTACTTCTGGTGGTAATTATAACACTGTCGTTGGTGACGAGGCTGGAACAGCTATTACTACGGGTGACAGAAACTCTGCTGTGGGTATGTCGGCATTAGTTGCAAATACTACAGGTAGTTTTAATGCGGCTTTAGGCTATGAATCTTTAAAAGCTAACACCACAGGTGGACAAAACACAGGGTTAGGTGACAGAACATTATTGGCTAACACCACTGGCAGTTTAAATACTGCTGTAGGGCAAGGCTCTTTAGCTGCTAACACTACCGCAAGTAATAATGTTGCCGTTGGTGTATATGCATTGGAGGCGAATACTACAGGTGCTAATAACACTGCTGTTGGTCGATCTGCTTTAACCGATAACACTACAGCTTCAGAAAATACTGCTGTCGGTGAGCAGTGTTTAGCAGCTAATACCACAGGTACAGGAAATTGTGGCTTAGGTCGGCAAGCGTTAAATAATAACACCACTGCTTCTAATAATACGGGCATGGGACTTTATGCTTTATATGCTAACACTACAGGTTCTACTAATACGTCACTAGGTTATTACGCATTAATAGCTAACACCACAGCATCTAGTGGTACTGCGGTAGGCTCAAATTCTTTATCTGCTAACACTACAGGCGCACATAATACAGCCGTTGGTAAAAACAGCTTACAAGATAACACTACAGGTCAGTATCAGACTGCTGTTGGTTCTCAGGCTTTAAGGGATAATACTACTGGAGTCGGTAGCACTGCTGTAGGATTTGAATCACTAAAAGCCGCTGTTTCTACTAGTCAGGCATACGGCAATACAGCAATAGGTAAGTCTTCTGGCTACAATATTACTACAGGTTATAACAACACAATGATCGGTGAAGGTAGTAGGGGAGACCAGCCATCTACAAATGACCAAGTTGTTCTTGGTAGTAATGTTCAAAGTGTAGGTGGAGGCTACGTTACTTTAGGTATTGGAACTAGCAGAACCTATGTGGCTGCTGGAGCAACCTCTTGGGCTGGGACTTCTGACTTACGCTTAAAAGACAATATTACAACGTCTACTGCTGGTTTATCTTTTATTAATGACTTACGCCCTATAACTTTTGAGTGGAAAGCTAAAGGTGATGTACCTTCTGAATTAAATTATTACGAGGAAGGTTCCACAGAAAGAGTTAATAATACAGATAAAGTACAGCATGGCTTTCTTGCTCAAGAGATTAAAGCAACCATTGATGCACACCCTGAGATTAAGAGTGGACATAGTATGTGGATGGAACAAGGTGATGGTACTCAAGGTATCGCACAAGGTCAGTTAGTACCTATGCTAGTCAAAGCAATACAAGAATTATCAACCCAGAACGCAGCACTTGCTGCACGTTTAACAGCACTAGAGGAATAACAAGATGGATGCATTAACAGCAGAAGAAATCGCAGCACACTACTCAGCCTGTGGTGACTCAGTAGCACTAATCAATGGCAGTCAGCCAGAAGGAATGTCCGATGAAGATTGGGCAGACTGTGTAGCACGTAACAAAGAGCATCTAGTTCTTATGATTGCTAAAGACTTCTGGACTACTGAAGACATGACTGCTATTACGGCTGCTGCTTAGGAGAATAACTATGCCTCAAGGCAAAGGTACGTATGGGACTACGAAAGGTCGTCCCCCAGCAAAACCTACTAAGAAACCAAAGAAAAAAGGATACTAGTTATGAAAGGCGTCTTACATTATTTACCAAATGGTAAGAAGTACACAGGCAAAACTCATAAGCATCCATCAGGTAAACTTATGACAGGTGCAAAACACACTGCCTCTAGTAAGACTCTAACTCATAAAAAACCTAAGTCATAATGTATGCTCTTGTAGTAGCTACTATGCTTTCAGTAAGTACAGAACCTGCACTGCCTGTTATGGTATCTAGTTATCCAACTCTTAAAAAGTGTAGAGTGGAGTTACTGGTAGTAGCTAAAGAATTAGACTATAGATTAGTTACGAATCCTATTCTTGGCTATGCAGTTCAGAAAGAAACTGAAGATAAAACTACTATAGCATTCTGTATACGAAACATTGAGAGTATATAATGAATTCTAGTCCTTTAGAGATATACCCAGTTCACGTAGCTCCTGCCCTTGCGCCTATGGGACAGGGTTTACTAATTGAACCATCTGTCAACAGAGTTAACGCTGAGTACCTAGTAGTACAACCATCAAGAGAACCATACGGGATTCCCGTAGAGTACACAAAGAGGGTTTGGGTATGTTAGCAGAACTGGCTATTGCGAATGCTGCCTTTTCAGTTATTAAACAAACTCTTTCTAATGGCAAAGAGATTGCTGATGCTGGATCGGCTGTAACTAAATACTTTAGTGCAAGTCAGTCTATAAAACAGAAAGCTGCCATTGGTACAGGAGATGTACTGGGAGCATACCAAGCAAAACAAGCAATAGAACGCCAAGAAAAAGAACTAGAGTTTATGCTCAACAAACAGTCTATTCAAGGCTACTATAAGTATTGTCAGTTTAGAGATGAGTTCCATAAAAAACAGAAAGCACAAGTTAAGAAACAAAAAGCACAAGCTAAAGAAATTAAAGAGACTATGGTACTGGCAGGACAAGTTATAGGAATACTCGTAACTGTTCTAGCTGCTTTCTTTGGCGTAGTTATGTATCTTAAATATTAAAAGTGAGTGATACTAAATTGACAGAACAAGAGAAAGATGAAATAGCTGAGTTAGCTGCACAGAAAGCCTATGATCGTTTTTACCTTTCAGTAGGTAAGTCAGTTGTTAAGAAACTGATGTGGATTATAGGCGCAAGTGCTTTTGCTTGTTGGTTATATTTTAAAGAAGGAACATTATGATTTATAGAGATATTATAAATGAAGTGCTGCGGAGATTACGAGAAGATCAGATGACTGATTGGTCTGGTAATCTTTCTTCAGCAAACGGCCCTACTGACTATCATAAAATGGTTGGTGATTTTGTCAATGATGCAAAGTATGAAGTAGAGCATTATTGGGATTGGCAAGTATTACGTGTTACGTCTGCTATCTCTACAAGTGATGGTGTTATGTCTTACTCCCTTTTAGGGGCAGGAAGAGACTTTAAAGTATTAGATGTCATTGATACTTCAACAGGTACTATCTTAAACCAAATGTCTAGTGCTGACATAAACACTAGAGTATTTCCTACAGCTAACATAGCTAAAGGTGAGCCCTCTTCTTACGGTTTTAACGGTATTGATGATAACTTAGATATGGTGGTTGATGTATGGCCTCTGCCTAATGACACAAGACGAATTAACTTTAACGTAGTTAAGCCACAAGACAAGCTTCAATTAGCTGAGACTCACTGTTACGTCAATGAGCAAGCAGTTATCTTAGGTGCTTATATGAGGGCCCTAGCTGAACGTGGTGAAGACGGGGGTACTCAGGTATCAGTAGCCGCAGGAGAGTACGTCAACATCCTATCTAGAGCCGTACAGATTGATGCTGGTAAGACTCAGATGGAGATGACTTGGTATGCCAACTAAGCAATTAAACCCTTTAGTTCTAGACTCTGTAGGTGTATTTGGGTTAAACACTCAAGCTAACGCCTCTAGTCTAGATCACAGGTGGTTAGTTAACGCAGACAATATAATGATTAACTCAGAGGGTCGTCTGACTTCTCGTAAGGGTATTCAGGCTATCTCTGCTACTGTAGGTAACTACCCAGTTAAATCTCTGCATTGGCATCAATATGCTAATGGCACTGCTAACTTAATCTCTTCAGCTAACAATAAGATTTGGAAGATTAACTCTAGTGCTGTACCTCAAGTAAATACTGAACAAACATTCACAGGTACTCCACAGACTATTACAGGCGATAACTGGCAGTGGATACAGTACGATGATGACTCTATTGGTGTTCAAGCAGGACACAGGCCCATACATTTTACTTCAGACACAGGAGTATGGTCAGACTTAGAAGACACGGCTCATTACTCAGCATCTACAAACATAACTACTTTTGATCCTTCTACTATGTTGTCTCAGTACGGTCGTCTATGGGCGGCAGGATTTACTGAAGATAAACAAACGATACTGTACTCTCGGACATTAGAACATCATAAATGGACAGGTACAGGGTCTGGTGCTTTAAACATGAAATCAGTCTGGGGTTACGATGATATTGTAGCCTTAGAATCTTTTAATGGTAAGTTGATTATATTCGGTAAGAACAACATAGCCATCTATAATGATCCGTTTGATCCTAGTGCTACTACTTTTGCTTTAGATGAAGTAATACAAGGTGTAGGGTGTATTGCTAGAGATTCTATACAAGCCTTTGGTGATGATGTTTTATTCTTAGCTGCTGATGGCGTTAGGTCGCTGAATCGTACTAAGATCCAAGACAAGATGCCCTTAACAGACTTGACTAAGAATGTCAAGAATGATATTATCAAACACATTACATCGTCTAATCCAGACGACATTAAATCAGAATATAACACATCAGGTGGTTATTATGTCTTATCCTTCACAGGAATTAATGAGACGTACATCTTAGATTTTAAAGTAATAAACCCAGACAACACCCCTAGAATTACTAAGTGGCTATTCGATAAAAACCGTAGTCCTAAGTCTTTCTTATCGTTAAGCACTGGTCAATTATATTTAGGTCTAGGATCAAGTAATTTTAATGGTGTTATAGCTACGTATGATAACTATTACGATCTAGATTACTCAGGTTCTACTGCCGTATATAAGACTTACCAGACTACATTTAAGACAGTCTGGATGGACTTTGGTGTGCCCCACTCTGCTAAACTACTAAAACAATTCTCTTGTGTTATAGACGGAGGCCGTGAACAGGACGTTACGGTTAAATGGTTTAGAGACTACAACATTACACAAGGTAACTCAGCTACGTTTAACTTAACCCCTGTTTCATCAGGAACTACGGCTGTATATGGGGCCAGCACTAGCTTATTCGGAACTTCTAAATACTCTCCATTGTTTTTCCCTAGAGAGTATAAAGTCAATATGAGTAAATCAGCTAAAACAGTCCAGATAGAAATGATAAATTTAATTAATGGATTTAAAGGCTCGCTTCAAAGCATGACAGTCCTAGCAAAAGAAGGCAAAATACGATGAGTAATTATACAGTACAAGTAGCGTGGTCGGGAAAAGATGCGCTTGCAGACTCTAATCCAGCTAAGGTTGTTTCAGGGGATGATTTTAATACTGAATTTGTAGCTGTTCAAACAGCAGTTAACTCCAAAGCAAACTTAAACGGAGATCCATTAGAAGTATTTAGTGCGTCTAAAGCAACTACAGGTGACAACACAACTAAAGTAGCTACTACGTCTTTTGTTGCTACTGCTATTACTGCGGCAGCGCCTACAGCAGCTATTGTCAATGGTCTTGCCTATCCAGTAGGGTCTGTCTATACCTCAGTAGTAGCGACTAACCCTGCTACTTTGTTAGGTGTAGGTACATGGTCAGCCTTTGGTGCAGGTAAGGTACTGATAGGTATTGATGCATCAGATGCTTCTTTTGATACTGTTGAAGAGACAGGCGGTTCTAAGACTGATTCTCACGCTCTGTCAGTCAGCGAGATACCAGCCCACACTCACGCTTCTGGTTGGACATTGGGCGGTGGTGATGGTAGTGCGAATGTCTACGCTACAACTAACGGTGGTGCTGGAGCCCCTGCTTCTGGATCTACAGGCGGTAACGCAGCACATACACATGATATCGTACAACCTTACGTTGTCGTCTACTTCTGGAAGAGGACTGCATAATGGCATTAGTTGATAGAAGCGGTAATCCTGTTAGGTCGGGTAATGGAAACGCCATTGGGACACGTACTGGTAGTGGAAATAATAACAATAATAACAATAATAATAACGGTGGGGGTGGCGGTCAAGCAGCAGCACAGGCAGCAGCAGTAGCACAGGCTACGGCTAATAGGAATATGCAAGCGCAAATAGCAGCAGCAGAAGCAGCACAAGCTAAAGCAGCGCAGATGGCGGCAGTTCAAGCAGCACAACAAACAGCAGCAAGTAATGCAGCAGCAGAGGCAGCTTATAACCAAAAACTACAAGAACAAAAAAGGTCTGAATCTTTATTTGGTTTATCTTGGGGTGGTAATAACCCTATTTCTCCACAAACTCAAATAACTGCTGCTACAGAAACAGGGCCTATGTATGGAGGCCCTCAAGGTAATCCTAATGTAGCTGGTAATACTTACGCTAACGCCCCTACTCAGTCGTTTACCAATGTTCGTGGAGGAACTACTTCTTACCCTAACCAAGCCCCTGACACAATGTTTAGAGGTTTAGGGAATGGAATTACAGGTGGTTTTAAAGGTAAATTATTAGATGAGTTAGGCAATGCACTAGGAACAGACAGCTACTTTGGTGGTATGTTAGGTGCTTACAATGAGTTTGATCCTCTAGGTGATTTCGCCCAACAGACTATGTACGGTATGAATGATCAAGCCAGACAAGAATATCTACGACAGGAGTCAACAAACCCTGATTGGCGAATGATGTCTGAGACTGAGAGGGTATCTTTAGCTCGTAAACCTCAGTTAGATAACCAGCTACCTAATGCCTACATAGGCGGTGGGCAAGGCCGTCCTAATGAAGCACAGTTAAACGCTATGCGTCCATCAAACATATCTGAAAAACAGTGGGCTGGTTTACCTCAAGGTATGAAATCACAACTAGCACAATCAAGCGGTATGATGGGTAGTATGGGTGGCGGTGGGGGCGGTAATGCTTTTGGTGGTTATTCAGCAGGTACAGGCGGTGGTAATAATAGTGGTATAGGTGGAGGGGCAAGTGTGTCTGGAAATAATGGTCAATACTTTGATGGTGGTTATACAGGGAGTGCGGTAAATCAATTATCACAAGCTCGTGCCCCTCGCGGTATGGAATTTGGTAATATATATGGAACTACTCGTTTTGATCCTCTTACAGGTCAATACATCGAAACAGCAGCGCCTGAGTTTGAACAGTTCCAGCAGGGACTTCTAGGGCAGCTTCAGGGCTCTCAGGAAGCCTACCAGAGCTTCGATCCCAATGATGCGGCAGCAGAGTACCTACGTGGCGTAAATGCCCTTAGAGAGCCTCTCAGAGAGCAGCAGACGCAATCCTCCTTGAGTCGTCTGATAGAGTCTGGTAAACTAGGATCTACAGTCGGTACACAAGCTTTGGCTCAATTAGAGACTGAACAAAACAACCAACGATTCCAAGAAGCAACACAAGCCCAACAGTATGGGGCTCAGATGCAAGATCGTATGATGGCTAATCAGGCTGGTCTATTTGGTCTGACTCAGAACGTAGCAGATCAACAATTCAAACCACAGCAGCAAGCACTCGGTTCTGTCCCTATGCTGCAACAAGTATATGGCTTTGCACAAGAGCCTCAGTTCCAAGAAAGTCTAGCACAGCAAGGTATTGCAGCACAGCAGAGTGCTAATAATACATCTAACTGGATGGGCTTAGGAACTTCATTACTAGGTACTGACGTAGGTCAGGATTTGATAGGTGATGCTTGGGGCTGGCTAACTAGCTAATATTGGAATTACGGAGTAAGACACATGGCAGGATTATTTGGCGCAGGGCCATCATCAAACATTTTACAGACAGTACAGTCTTCTTATGGGGATATGCTCAATGCTGAAAAGCAGAAGGGTGTATCCACACAGGCTGCTATGGGTGCTTTTGGACAAGCGATAAGCCCTAAAGCAATTGGTATGAATCAATTTAAGAATGATTTTAAAGACGCAGATTGGAGTAAGCCAGAAACATATCAGAGGGCTGGTGAGCAGATTATGCAGTTTGATCCTAATGGCGGTTTAGCTATGATGGATAAAGGGCGAGTTCTAGCATCTTCTCTGGTTCCTAAAACAGATCGACAATTTGTAGAAACTGTTGATGCAAATGGAAAGCCAATTAGAAAGTTAGTTGATCTAGAGTTGATGGAATTAGGTTCAACTATTTCATCAGATAAAAAACCTACTGCTACGAAAGACACATATACAGGCGCACAGCTAATGCTGTTACCTAAATATAAAGGTATGGTTTTTGATCCTACTACTGTGTATCAAGTTGATTCTGCGACTGATTCTGTAAGTCCTGTAAGTAAAACAGGAGAAAGTGAATCTGCCTTTATATCTAGTACAAAAACAGGCCAGCAGTTAATGGATATGCCTGAGAATAAAGGGAAAAAATACGATCCTACTACTGTATTTAAACAACTACCAGATCAGACTTGGCAGCCTATAAGCAAGACAGGGGAAGGTGAAGAGTCTAAAGGAACTACTCTAAGGCAAAACGCAAAAACAATTGCTGGAGAAGGTGCTTCTGAAAAACAAGTTGTACAAGTAATGAGACAGTTAGGGGGTATTGCAAGTGATATGCAAGTACCTGTAGGAGAAATAATTAAAATTACTAACAGCTTCCAAACTGCTACAGATACTGAAAGAAAAAGAGTAAAAGGCGCTGATTATGTTATAGATTTAACAGCAGAAGATACTTTTAGAAAAGGAATGAAAGCAGACGAGATTTCAAGTATTGCTGATAATTTAACTCGTAGTTTGTTTGGCGATAATGCTTTAAAAGCCCAAGCTGAGATGGATAATTTTAGAAATTCTAAAAAGTTTACTCTTAAAGTACGCAACGCATTTAGTAACTTTTTTGATGGTACTCACACAGCAGAAACACTTAAAGGATTTCAAGAGTTAGCTAAGTTTGTAAAAGAGAGAGAAATGGATTCTTACAACGACAAACGACAAGCACAAGCTAATGCTTTAGGAGTATCTAGTAACTTAAAACCAGATCAGATAGAAACCATATTAGGGCCTGTAAAAGGCATGAAATGGATTCAGCCAGACGGTACTCCTTATCCAGATGCTAACTATGAGTTGAATGGGGATATGTGGCGAGTAAGGAATGGTATAGGCTATATTAAATATAAAAAAGGTGAATTTTAAATGGCTGCTTTAGACTTGTCAGGCGCAAAAGTCGTAGGGCCTTTGGATGATACTTCAGTTACACCTAATGAAGTAAGTGATTCAGGAACTGCATTAGATTTTTCAGGGGCCGTTGCTGTTTCTGATGATGCCCTAAATCAAAAATTAGACTTAAAAATGTCTGAATTGTCTGAGGTAGACACGGTAAGGGCTTCTGAAGCTAGGCAGGGTGAGGATGAATCTTCATTTGCTTACTTTATAAGGATGAGTGCAGCCGCTTTTGAAAGAGGTGCTGTTAACTCATTAGATACAGTTATACCAGATGATTTGGTAGATCAATGGAGAGGGGAAGCTACTAGAGGTATGGATTTTGATCAACCTTACTTGTTCCAAAATCCTAATCGTTTTATGACTCCTGTAGAATTGTACCAGCATCGTTCTCATCTACGAAATCTATGGGGATTTAAAGGAGAGGAACCTATTCCTGCTCAAGGCACTGAAGGTAATCCGTTAAACACAACAGAGTACATCGTTAGGTTTTTAACAGCAGGTCAAGAAGGTGCAGCAGATGTTACAAATTTAGCAACAACAGCACCTCGTATCATAGCTAACGTAGCTCAATCTTTCCTACCTTCTGCGGCAGCAGACTTAATTGTAAATGAAACGGCACAAGTTCTTGCTGATACTGATTTAAGTTCAAGCACAAAAACAAACATTTTACTTGCAACAGGAATAACAACGGGCATAACTACAAGTGTTGCTCAGTCTACTGTCCCTATTGTTTATAACTCTATTAAAGCAGTAAAAAAAATAGATCCTGTAAGTTCAGTAGAACTTGGTTTAGATAAATACCAACAAAGATTTGCAGATAGGGTAGCGGCTAGTGGAGGTGACTTCTCTGAAATAATGGAACAGGCTTATGAAGTACAAGCAGCTTTAGGTGGAGAACCTCTAAAAATAATCCCTATAGCGGCAGCTATGTCAAACGATATAATGTCGAGTCAATTTAATAAGTTCTATGGGGATGGAGGAGATGCTCAATTTAGAAAAAACATTTCAGAAGCTATTAAAGAGTTTGAAGTTAGACAACAAGAATACCTAGAATTATTAAATGTAGATCCTAATTTGCCAGAAGGTTTTACAGTACCTAAAGCAATAGCAAAAGAAACAGAGGCAAGAACTAAATTTGAAGAGGCTCGTCAGGCACACATACAGAAAAAAATAGATACTGTTGAAGATAATTTATTTAAAGTCACTGAAGGTTTGGTCAGAAATGATGCTAAGACTGATATAGGCGCTGCTGCGGCAGGTCTGGTAGCTAAAAAGAAAGCTTTAGTTCAGGATCGTTTGTCTCCTATGTATACTGAATGGAAAACTAATGCTAAACAACAAGGAGTTGAACTAGCACCAGAAGGAGTAGACAACTTATTAGGGTGGGTAGAAAGTTTACCTTTAGATGAAGGTCGGTTCTTAAAAGGATTTAGTCCTCTATTAAGTTTAAAATCAAGAACTGATCTAGACCCAGAGACAGGTCTTTCTTTAGAGTCTTATAGTGCTACTGATATGTTGCAGTTAAAGAATCAAGTAAACGGAAGAATACGTGACTTATCTGGAACTACAGATTCTGCTGGTAAGGTACAGCTAAACTTATTGAATAGGTTTAAACAAGGCCCTCTAGCAAACGCATTAGATGAATTACCTGATGGTTTTGGAGATGCTTTACGTAAGATAGATGAAACGTATTACAAAGAAATGGGTATCCCGTTCAATTCGGCTGGCGTAGCTAAAATGTCTGTCAGTAAGTTTACTAATCAAGTTGCTAACGATTTAACTAAACTACAAAACGCAAGAGACTTTATAGGGGCTGTTGGTGAAGAGGGCGTTCCTGTTTTAAAAGATGCCATATACGCAAAGATAAACAACTTAGCTATAAAAGGAAGTGACGTTGCTCACGAAAAACGTATAAAAGCATGGCTCAATGATCCAGACAACGCTGAATTAATTTCTTTAGTTCCTAATTTAGGGGATGAACTTTCAGACGCGGTAGTCGCTATTGAAAGTTCCCATGCAACCATTGCTCGTCTTAAATCAGACTATGCCTCTAACGCATTTCAAGCTACTAATGATTTTTTAAAGCTAACTCGTAATAGCGGATTAGACAGCACAGTAGCTAACATGATAAAAAGTGGTGGCGCTAGTATGGGAGATATATTACCTCTTCTTAAAAATATGGATCTTGAAAGCGAGGCTATGTTTAGAACGGGTATACGTCTACAGTTAACAGAAAGAGCAATGAACAATAAGATTGTAACATCTTCTGGCAAGGCTAAGACACAAGCCCAAGCTTATATGGAGGCTAATAGAGAAGTGTACACTGAGTTCTTTGGTGCAGAGTACATAGATCAGTTTTCAACAGCTATGAAAGCTTTTGATATAGTAGATACTGGCGCTAAAGTGGCTAAGATACCTATTAGAAGTTCTGCTAAAGCTAATGAACTATTAAAAGAGTCTACAGGAGTAGGGGCTTCAGAGGTTGCTTCAGCATACCGTAGGGTTCAGAATAGATTTATGAGTCCAATAGGAGCAGCAACAACTATAGTTTCTAAGATAGCCCAGTTTAAATTAGACGGTAAAAAAGAAGCCCGTCTTAAAGAGTTAGTCTATGATCCTTTAGTTGTATCTAAACTGGCTAAACTATATGACTCATACCAGAGTGCTACTTTAGCTGATAAAGCTATAGCTATTAAGGATGCAATGAAAAGAGTAATAATGAAAAATACTAAAAGAGGTATTTATATCGGAGCGCGTGAAGGTAGGTTGAGCGAATACGGTACTCCACCAGAACAGGAACAAAATTAATGTTTGAAGAAATGATGGCTCAATACGAGAGAGTAAAAGCTGACTTGTCGGGGATGTGGGCTGCTATAGACGTTACTATGGTAGCTGCGAAAGTGTCTGATTCTTTAAAGAAATCAGCAGGAACCCCAGAAAATGCAAATATGGTGGATAAAATAGAGAAGTCTAGAACTGGAGGATCTCCTGTTACTTTACAGGCTTTTACTGCCCCTGTTCCAGAAGAGGCTCAAAGTTTTACTCCCTCTGTTCAAGAAGAAGAAGTAGGCGTATTTACAGACACTACAGCAGACACTACTGTTTCTGATCTAGGAAATGAAGAAGAGTTGATGTCTTTGTTAGATGAAGAAGATGAGTTCTTAAATAATGAAGGGTATAAAGGTGATGTACTTGACATGGAATTATTTAAGTCACAATTAGTAGAGGATGAAGGTCTAAGAAATAAAGTGTATGAAGACACTGAAGGTAATCTTACTGTAGGCGTAGGACATAAAATTCTACCAGAAGATAATCTTAAAAGAGATAGTGTACTAGATTCAGATGCTGTAGAACGTATATTTGATAAAGACGCAATTAGTGCTGTAAAACAAGCTTCTACATTAGCTGTTAACTGGGAAAGCTTACCTGCCCAAGCAAAGCACGTTCTGGCTAATATGACTTTTCAGTTAGGTAAGGCAGGGGTTTCTAAGTTTAAGAAGACCCTTGATTTAATTAACAAAAAGGATTTCAAAGGGGCTTCTGTTGAAATGTTAGATTCTAAATGGGCGAAACAAACACCCAATAGGGCTAAAAAGATGTCTGCTTTAATGGCTTCAATCACTTAATTTTAGGCAAATAAAAAGGCCCCTCAGATTTCTCTTTGGGGCCTTTTTTGTTTACTTCTTTCTATTACCTACATTATCTTCTAACTCTATAAGAAGGTCTATGTAATGTTTGATCTTCTCTAGATCCTCCACACCATTCTTATTACGCCACCTAGATATGTACTTTACAATACTACCTTCAATAAAGGACAGGTTGTTAGCGTGAATGTATTCAATAGGCTGAATGCCTCCCATCTGATAGTGACTACCTCCTACTTGAGTGTCTAGTGATGAATTAGGTTCCATCTTCAAAATCCCCTCGCTCTATAGCAATCATTAATTTATCGTCAAACCTCTCTAACAACTCTTCAGCAGAAATACATAATATCTCAACTAACAGGTCTACATCGTAGTCTCTGGTTATGTCTTCTATTAGTTCCTCTACTGTCTTAGCCATTGGCTGTTTTACTCCATTTATTAAGGGCTTTCATATCATCTTGTGAGAACCATTTAATGTCGTGCTTATCACACCAGCCAGCGTTAGTTAGTTTAGATCCTTTCCGTAGTTTCTGATGAGGCTTAGACCAGACAAAGACAAGTATCTTATTCTCTTTTAGCATCTGGTCGTGGATAGCTTTATACTTCTGGGTGTCTCCAGACCTAAAGAATCCTTTGACTTCAATAAAGATATTACCCTTAATGAAGTCTGGATTATAGGTCTTATGGATTATGTACCCCATCTTTTCAGATTCGTACTCCCATTCAGATAAACCTAAAGCTACCCTAGCTTCTAGTTTACTTCGGTACTTTGGCAGTTGCTTTTTTGACATCTGGAATATCCTTTAATAACGCCTGTACCATTTGACCTGTACCATCAATAAAAGGACTGCCGTGTAGTGCCCATCCTAGATTCAATAGTATGTTGATCTGCTCTTCAAAACGCTCAGATCGGGGAGTCTGTACTACTTTAAATTTTACACTCATATTACTTAGTCTCGGTTATTTCAATTACTCTAGGTAAACTCCAAACTTCCGTTAGGAACTTAGGGCCTGTACTATACAAGAAAGTCCTTAATTCAGGGTAGCAAGTATGCTTATAAGGACAGTAAGAGCATTGTGTAGATAACTTCATATTCCCACTTTTACCATCTGGTACTGGGTAGCTACATGGCTCAGGCATTTCATCTTTAGATACAATATCTTTTAAGTGAGTGATCCTGTCCTCAATGCTTTCACCTTCAGTCAAGTCTATCATTGCTAAGGCTAAATGTCCATTGCCTTTGTCCATAGCAAGCCAACCACCTTCTTTAACTCCAAGCCCTGCACCATAGCCTTTTAACTGATCTACATAACCAAAGGGATCGTCAAACTCTACAGTGTTATCCTTGAACTTTTTAAAGGCGTAGCTGGAGGCTGATTTAACATCAATAAGTTTACCATCAATAGTACAGTCCATAGAGCCCTTGACTCCATTAACCTCTACCTTATCTTGTTCATTAGCTACAGTGTGACCACCTAGACGTACTAACAATAAGACTAACTCTTCTATTACATGACCGTACAGGAACTTAATCAACGTAGAGGGCTCTAATTCCTCTTTAGGGTAGTCTTTGGAGTTAAGCCATACCTGTCTATCAGGTTTGCCTACGGACGACATACGCAAGCGTGTGGAGTCTCCGCGCTCTTCAAACAATGACTTAAATACAGCCTCCTTTACGTTAGTCCCGAACAGATCAAATATCGCATCAACATCTACGTCTGGATCTGCTTTGCTATTCTTGACTACCGAATAAACATCTTCTATTAATGTGTCTAATGTTTTATTCATTATATTTATTACCTTTTGATAGATTATCTTTTGCTTTTAAAATTTGTAAGTTATTCTCTACATGGAACCCCGATACTTTCTTACCTTGTAAGGGTATAATATGGTCAACATGGTAGGAATTAGGGCCGTACTTACTAATTAATTTAGAACACTCTTCATATATCTTTCTGATCAAAAACAAATTTGCCCATTTAGGAGTTCTCTGTATTTTAGAGGCGGCTCGTTTTGAATTGATGTAGTTAACATACCCTTTGTTTTCTTTTTTCCATTTTATTTTTCTTAGTTGTTCTTTTTTTGTATTAACTCTGGGTTTTTTTCTGGAATCTCTTTCATATATTCTATTTTCTATTCTTTTACATTCAATACATCTATATTTATGATTCCTTACACAACTAGATAACCAGTTAGATCCTTCTTTTAATACATTTTTACATCCTATACATTCTCTATTAGTGGCACTCATACCAATTATTCCCTATCTTAGATTCTCCGTCCAATGGACAGTTCATGTTTAACTCTATACCAGCATTAACGATAGCTTCTACAGCCAATACACCAAAGCGTTCTGAGTGTGCC
>Ga0196887_1000542_pt1 | contig 17863 bp, 22 predicted proteins | sample VirMetDEL_Mar_31_FD_169094 | JGI IMG/M metagenome (GOLD analysis project Ga0196887, IMG submission 169094) | Aqueous microbial communities from the Delaware River and Bay under freshwater to marine salinity gradient to study organic matter... | ecosystem: Environmental > Aquatic > Marine >... | reverse complement strand
CCTCTGACATTTATGCTGCGCACTTTTTTGGTCCTACGGGGGCGCGGGCGGTGATGTCGGCGGATCCTTTGGCTCCTGTAGCTTCTGTGGTGTCGAAGCAGGTTATGGAGGCGAACCCGCAGTTGGCGGGCAAGACGGTCAATGAGGTATTGACTGGTTATCGCCAGACGTTTGACAAGGGTGGCAAGCGTTATCCGACGAGCGAGCCGGTGAAGACAACGACCGTGGGGCAAGGAACACGAACCATGGATCAAGAGGCGGGTGCAGCTGCGCCCGCCCTTAGTAATCGATCCAGTGCTAGAGATCGCATTGCTGGCATGGGTTCTAATTATCAGGCTGCTTTGGCGGCGATGATGTTGGGTGAGGCGTCGGACGAGGACGATAAGGACGACGATACTGATACGCCTAAAGAGGCGTATACGGCCCCGACGGCGGCGAATGCTTTGTCGGAATTGGATTTAGGCAGGACTGCCAGTCCGTTTGATGCGATGGAGCCTGCTGTCCAGCCAGAGGGGGCGAAGTACCCGATGCGGTTTGCTAAGGGTGGTGAGGCAAGTGCGCCTATCACGGTAGATAACGTAACTGGCTTTTTGTCGGACATGGCGGTGCCTGCTGTGTTGGGGGCTATCAATCCTGCGTTGGGCAAGGCTTATAGTTTATATAGCGCGTATAACACGGTTAGTGATTTTGCTAATGAGGCGCAGCCTCCAGCGCCTGTGGTTTCTTTAAATGAGGCGGTTACTGAGGCTGGGAAGACAACGCCTTTTGGGGCACGCTCTTTTATGCCTAGTGGACCGGCCCCTGTGGTTAGTGCGCAGGATCATGGCATTATAAGTGTCCCGGCTTCTGGTTCTGAGCACTGGGGCGGAACGCCTTCTCCAGCTCCAGCTCCAGCTCCAGCTCCCTCCACAGATTATGGCTCAATTAACGACTTTGGTGGTTCTGGTCCAAGCGTGGGCGCGGCGACAGACAGTGGTTTTGATGCCGGATTTGGATTTGGTATGGGGTTTGCCGAGGGCGGTGAGGCAAGCACGGATGATTACCCGGGGCTCAAGGACCTTGAAGGTTATGCCATTAGGGCATCTGAGCAGATGTTCCCAACTGAGGTGGGGCAGGATGATCGCCGGGATGCTGCGCGGCACATGTTAGCTGCTGCGGTGGCGGCGCAAAAGGTTGGTCCGGGGGCCGCGGAGTTTTTAGGTAAGGCGCATGAGCGTTTAAGCAATGCCGAGTCGTTTTTCAACATGTTTGGTGTTGGCGAGCCGCGATACGACTACGACATGGATGTGCAGAACAACCGGATTGGTATTGGCTTGGCGGATCAGGCCACGAGCCGTGAGGAGTTGGAGGCGCTTGTAAAGCAGATGGCTCAGCGCACGTCTACTAGTAGAAACCCTAACTTACCATGGACCATGGATCAGGAGCAGCGCGATGCGTTGATTGAGGATCGCAAACGTCGCTTGGAGACGCCGCAATATAAAAACGACGGTGGTGAGATGGTGGCGGATGAGACGTTTAGTGGGGATTTTGAGGGCTACAAGGCGCTTAACCCTCGTGCGGTGGAGGAGGCGATCTACAGAAGTAGGAATCTGACAAAGAAAACAGACCCTGATAGTTGGCCGAGCCCCGGCAATCCTAGAAGATCGATTCCAAACGAACCAAGGGATTACCCTACCCGTGCTGGGCAGGAGCTTTTAGAGTTTTTGAAGCAGGCGGACAGGATGCCTACGGTGGTGGAGCCTCGTCGTTATCCCAATGGCAGCTACGACGCCCCGGGGTTTACCTACCGCAGCAATAACCCCGAAGATCGCGGCGTAGTGGAGGTTCCCACTTTTACAAAAGATGGTTATGGAACCTTAGTGCACGAGCTTACACACTCCGCGGACCGTGCCATGGACGTTGAGCAGTTAAGGCTGTCTCAGAAGGTAAGGGCGGGCGAGCCGCTTACGCCAAAGGAGCAGCGGTTTTACGACGGGTACAGTAAGCTGTATAAGACTAAGACAAATCTGCCTTTGGACATTTCGGACGAAAGCACGTCAGATCGCCAGAGGCGCTACCGAACAAGTGCCAAAGAGCTAAGAGCATTTGGCACGGGCAACATGGCACAGGATCAGCCTGAGCCGGGCCGTTACAGCCTAGAGGACATTGGCGCAACGCTAAATCCTCATGTAGATCCAACCATGGCCCAAGAAGCGGCAATCATGCGTGATTTGTATTTACGCAGAGGCGAGGTACGTGGTCGGGCGGAAGGATCACCCCCTGAGGGCGAATATGCGGACCCTGAGGCGGCCTTTATGGCTGGAGCAGGGGATGCGCCAGCCCCTAATGCAGAAAACGCTGCAGCAGCCCTTGCTGCCCTTCGCGGCCTAGGGGAATACCCTTATAACCTTGTTGGTGGCGGAGTGGATCTAGCGGCTATGGCTATGCGCCCGTTTGGTTACGACGTAGAAAAGCCCGTACTTGGTTCTGATTGGATAAAAGAGAAAGCGACTCAGTTAGGTATTCGACCGCCGGAGGAAACCGATCCAACGCTGCGAGACATTCGCATGGGAACGGAAATAGCTACTTCTGTGTTGGATCCTTCCGCTGGTGCTCGTGCCGTGGGGTCCACGCTTCGCGGAGCCGGGGAGTTAGCTACATCTGAGCCAGCACGTGCAATGCTGAACAGGGCAATGGAGGCGGGGGGATCTGGCCCAATGTACGCGGTCCGCCCACCCGGTGGAGTAATGATTCAGCAACCGGCGCAAATTACCACTGACGTTACTGATGGGGGGTTCCGCATTATTCCTGCAGGGGGTGTGGAGGGAGCGCTACGGCCTGCCGACGACGTCATTGGTGGTTTAGACCAAATGATGGACACGGCAATTTTGCAGACAACTCTTGAAACAGAAAACCCAGAGGTATTCAAGGCCGTTTCTGATTTCTTAATGACCAAGGGGCGTCAGTATTTTTCCAAAAATTACGCCTCTACTAAGGACCCAATATACGACGCGTTGAAGGACGGTCGGATTAAGCCGTTGCCTGACGATGAAAGGGGGTTTCGTAGTTACATGTTGGCCGCAGCGCGGGAGGGGGATCCAGAGGCCCTGACCGATTTAGTCAGCCGCTACGACAAAGGTATCAAGGGCTACGTGGATGACAAAAAGCCCGGGGGCATAGACTCAAGGCCCGCTACTCTTGATTTGCGGGCTAAGGCCCAAGAGGCGGCTGCCCGATCTGGGTTACTTCCAGAGGAAGTAACTGTGGATGAGGACGTGTTCCGTTTGTTTGACGCAAGCCCTTTCAGTCACCCTAGGAAGGCTATAAAGGCGGGTATTCCAGAGGTGCTGGAGGCTTCAAAGTACGATGAGCCTATTTTTGACATGGCAGGGTATGAAGTACCGAGCTTTATGAGCCCAAAGGTTGTTGCACAAGAGCTGGTAAATATTCCTGTGGACAAGTTGCAAAAAATGAGTTATCCAGAGGCTGTTATAGCGGTAAATAAAAACTTGCGGTTTAAGGAAGATTTAAATGCCGCAATGGAGCGGGTTAGGCAGGGGAAAGATGTTCCAAAAGAGATAATGCTATTTGGGACAAGCCCAGTTAAAACTGCTACTGAAAACAGCAATCTGGGCTGGGTTAAATTGACGGATAGCCGTGCAACCGCAATGGAGGGCGAAGCAATGGGCCATTCTGTTGGGGGCTATAACAGGCTAGGCGGTTACAATGCGGGCGGCAAAGAGGCATTTGATAGTGGCGTGGCTGAGATTTATTCTTTGCGGGATAAAAAAGGAAGGCCTGTAGCTACGGTAGAGGTGCAGAATCTCCCGGGAGGCCCTCAAGGAAATACAGAACGAGTGGTAACTGACATCCGAGGTAAATATAACTCCCGCCCCCCTGATGATAAAGCAATATTTGAACTGTTTGATCAAATTAAACCCACTAGTGTTAGAAAAAAAGCATACGTTAGAGATCGAAACAATGAGCCCCTAGAGGACTCGGTTTTTGCAGATTGGGACACTGACTACGCAGAATGGCGCTTGGGCAATCCACAAGGCTTTGCCAAGGGTGGACTTGTTGAACGCAACGTGTACAATCACCAGAAATACCTGTAAGGAAACAGAATGCCAGTAGAAAAAGCAACTAGCGCGGACGATCTGCCAATGGGGCAGACGCTTGATATTGAAATTGACGCGGAAGAGGAGATGCCCGATGTCGAGATTGAGTTTGATCCTGAGGGAGGCGTGGTCGTTAATATTGGTGAAGACGAGGACGAGGACGTACCTTACGATGCGAACTTGGCGGAAGTTCTTCCGGAAGATGTTTTAAGCGAGATAGGGTCTACGTTGTCTGTGTTATTTGACGCAGACAAGTCCTCACGAGCCACGTGGGAGGATCAATACAGCAAGGGCATGGAGTTGCTAGGCTTTTCAATGGAAGAGCGTACAAAGCCGTTTAAGGGCGCTTGCGGCGTGTATCACCCATTGCTGTCAGAAAGCGTTGTGCAGTTCCAGTCACAGGCTTTAAAAGAACTGATGCCTGCAGGGGGTCCTGTGCGCACGCAAGTGCTGGGCAAAGAGACGCGTGAAAAGTTGATGCAGGCTGATCGTGTTCGTGATTTCATGAACTACCAGATTACTTGCGAGATGCCTGAGTACACACCTGATTTTGACCAGTTGTTGTTCTATGTAGGCTACGGCGGCTCTGCGTTTAAGAAGATTTGTTATGACGAGTCTTTGGGCCGCATGGTAAGCACTTTGGTGTTGCCTGATGACTTGTACATCCCATACCATGGCTCCTCTGTAATGAGCAAATGCGAGCGCATTACGCACCGCGTGTTTATGTCGGAGAATGCTTACCGCAAGGCGGTGGTGGCAGGCAAGTATTTGGATGTAGCGGAGTTGACGGACGAGGCATCACCCTCACAGATACAAGAGAACGTAGACAAGATTACAGGCATGTCCCCAAGTGGCGATCAATCTGAGATTGTGTTGCTAGAGTTTCAGATTGACTACGATCTGCCCGGGTTTGAGGACATGGGCGAAGACGACGAGCCTACCGGCATTAAGCTGCCGTACATCATTACGATGGATGAGGCAAGCGGCAAAATTATTGGTGTTCGCCGCAACTGGAAAGAAGGCGACGAGACCACTTCACGCAAGGAATATTACATCCACTATTTGCTTGTGCAGGGTCCGGGCTCCTACGGCCTTGGCTTCTTGCATTTAATTGGGGGCTTGTCAAAGACTGCTTCTTCTGCGTTGCGTCAGTTGACCGATGCGGGCACGTTGGCTAACCTGCCTGCGGGCTTTAAAGCCAAGGGCGCACGCATCATGAACGATGACGTGCCGTTGCAGCCCGGTGAGTGGCGTGACATGGATGCTGGTGGTATGGAGCTAAACGGCTCGCTGCTGCCCTTGCCGTACAAAGAGCCAAGCCAGACGTTGTTTGCGTTGCTTGGTTTCTGTGTGGATGCAGGCCGCCGCATGGCGAGCATTACGGATATTCAGGTAGGCGACAGTAACCAAAACGCTGCGGTGGGAACCACAATTGCTTTGTTGGAAAAAGGGTCGTCAGTTATGTCTGCGATCCACAAGCGCTTGCACTACAGCCAAAAACTGGAGTTCCAGTTGTTGGCAAAAGGTTTTGCGGACTACTTGCCAGAAGAATATCCGTATGATGTGCCCGGCGAAAGCCGCGCCATCAAGGCAATGGACTTTGATGACCGCATCGACATCCTGCCTGTGTCAGATCCCAACATCTTTTCTGTTGCCCAGCGCATTACGATGGCTCAGACGCAACTGCAGTTGGCACAGAGCGCCCCTCAGATGCACAACATGTATGAGGCTTACCGCCGCATGTATGAAGCGATTGGCGTGCGCGACATTGACACAATCCTGAACACCCAAGATATTGATAAGCCCAAAGATCCTGCGGGGGAAAACTCTCAGTCTTTGGATGGATCGCCGCTCAAGGCATATGCAGGGCAGCAGCATGATGCGCATATTCAGACGCATGTCTTGTTTGCGCTGTCCCCGATGGTTGCTCAGATGCCAAACGTGGCGACGGTCTTGTTGAAACATGTACTGGAACACGTACAACTCAAAGCAGAAGAGGCCGTAGAGGCAGAGCTGTTTACGCAGTACGGAACCGACCCAGACCGCATGGTATCGTCATTGCAGCGTGAGGCAATGGTCGCAATTAAAGTTGCGCAGTTTTACCAAGAAGTCAAAGATCTACAGTCTCAGTTGTCTGGGGAAGGTCAAGAGCAGCCTGACCCATTGGTTGAGCTGAAGAAGCAGGAGCTTGCACAATCTGCACAGCGGGACCAGAACAAGGCGCAAATGGACCAAGCACGCATTTCCTTGGATCAGCAGAAAGAACAGAACGATGTTTCTTACGATCAGGCCCGTATTTCAACGCAGCAACAGCTTGCAAACGAGCGCAATCGGCTTACACTAATGCAAATGCAACAAAGGGGCGGACAAAATGGATAAATCAGGTAACAAAAAAGCACCTAAGGCTAAGCCCGTGGCTAGGTCAATTAAAAAAACAGGGAACCAGCCCGTTAAAAAAGGCGACATTACCTACGTTTATAGAAAAGATGCGTTTAACAAGGTAAAAATTAGTTAAACTACTGTATAGTGTGTATGTAGCCCCCGAACAAGGCTTATTTTGTTCGCCTCATTGGAGAAATCCATGCTTGAATTTACAGAAAATCTGCAACACGAGATAAAACAGTTGAAACAAGATGCTCAGGGCACAATCCTGAGTGGTCGAGTGACAACCATGGAGCAGTATAGGCACTTAATGGGCCGGATTGAGGGCTACGTATTCGTAGAAAGTGTGATCCAGCACCTTCTGAAACAAAACCCAATAGATTGAAGGACCATAAGATGTCAATGACTGCTTTGGAGCAGAAATGGGCAGAGGAAACGGCGGCCAAGAAGCCTGAACTTTCTGATGCCTATACACGAGACGGTGGAATGAACGTTGACAAGCTCGACGAAGCCGTTATGGATCGTATCCCGAAGCCTACAGGCTGGCGGATTGTGATTCTTCCTTACCGCGGAACTAATAAAAGCAAGGGCGGTATTGCACTTGCTGACCAGACCATCGAACGCCAACAATTGACCACTACTTGCGGGTATGTTTTGAAGGTAGGCCCCTTGGCCTATGCGGATGAAGCTAAATTCCCTCACGGTGCGTGGTGCAAGGAAGGCGATTGGATCATTTTTGGCCGCTATGCGGGGGCTAGGATGAATATTGATGGCGGTGAGATCCGGATCCTAAACGACGATGAAATACTTGCCGTTATTAGCGATCCTGAAGATATTCTGCACATGTAAGGAGAATCTATGTCAGCAGACGACCAATTGGAATTTAATCTAGGGGATGAAGAAACGGAAACCGATGTTGCGATTGAGCAATCGGAAGACGGTTCTGAGGCCAAGGCAGAAGTTGTTAAAACGGAGCCTGAGACAGACGTAGAGCAGGAAGAGGCCCCGTCGGCGCACCGTGAGGAGTTGGAGTCGGTCAGCGATGCCGTCCAAAAGCGTATTTCTAAGCTAACGGCTCGCATGCGCGAGGCCGAGCGCCGGGAACAGGCGGCTATTGATTACGCTAAAGGCCTGCAAAACCAAACAAATACTCTGCAGCAAAAGCTGGTAAATACGGACTTTAGTCGCTTAAACGAGACAAAGAGTCGCCTTGAGACGCAGCAGCAGACGCTTCGTGCAATTATTAAACGTGCTCGTGAAGAGGGCGATATTGATACTGAGACAGAAGCCCACCAGCGCCTAACCGACATGGTAATGGAGCAGCGGCAGGTTGCGGGCTATTTGCAGCAGCAGACTGAAGAAATAGAGCGCATGAAGCAGCAGCCGCAGCCGCAGCAGCCGCAGCAGCAACAAGCGCCACAAAGGGTAGCACCCAGTCCTAGGGCCGAGCGCTGGGCTGAAGATAACCCATGGTTTGGTCAAGATCGTGTTTTAACTTACGCGGCATGGGGAATGCATCAAACATTAGTTGAACAAGAGGGTGTTGACCCTAATACTGAAGAGTACTATACTCAACTGGACCAAAGACTTCGGGACGAGTTCCCAAAGCGCTTTGCGCCACAACAATCCAGACAACAGCGTTCCGTGCCAGCTGTTGCACCTGCTTCCCGTAGTTCCGGGGTAAATAGTGCACGCCGTACTGTCCGGTTATCACCGAGTCAGGTTGCTATAGCAAAGAAACTGGGTGTTCCAATTGAGGAATATGCCAAGTACGTAAAGGAGTAATCATGAGCGATTCAAAAGTAACTATCGACCGCGCTTCCCGCACTTCGCGTGAGAAGGAAGTTCGTCGCAAGCCATGGGCACCCCCATCACGTCTTGACGCACCCCCCGCCCCTGCTGGTTTCAAGTATCGTTGGATACGTTCTGAAATTAATGGATTTGAGGATAAGCAAAACGTCTACGGGCGTATGCGTGAGGGCTACGAGTTAGTCCGAAACGAAGATTTGCCTGAAGAATACCGTAATACTATGCCTACTATTGAAGAAGGCCGTAATACAGGTGTTGTGTCGGTTGGCGGCTTGCTGCTGGCGCTTATCCCCGAAGAAACTATTCAAGAGCGTAACGCGTACTTCCAAGGTAAGGCTCGGGATCAATTAAATGCTGTGGACAACGAGATGATGCGGGAAAACGCCCACTCATCTATGCGTATCCAGAACCCCGAGAGGAGTTCACGCACAACCTTTGGTTCCCGCTAAATAGGCGGAAAATTCTACTTTTTAGGAGCTACAAATGGCAAACGTCGATAAAGCCTTTGGCTTGCGTCCTATTGGCAATCTTTCAGGCACCGGTGCACAAAAGCAGTACGGCTACGAGATTGCTGATAACCAAGCTGGAGCAATTTACCAAGGTGACTTAGTCACCGTCTTTGATGGCTACATCGTTAAGTTCGCACCTGCTACCCACACGGCAGCAGTTGGTGTGTTTAACGGCTGTAACTACACCGACCCAACTACGGGTAAGCCCACATGGAGCAACTACTACCCCGGTAGCGTAAACATCACTTCTGGTGTTATCGCAGCTGATGTACTAGATGATCCTAGCCAGTTGTTCATGGTGCAAGCAAGTGCTGGCATGACGCAGGCAGACATTGGCAAGAACGCCGATGTTGTAGGCACTACCGGCAGTGCCGTTAACGGTATTTCTGCCATGGAGTTGGACTCGGCTACTATCGCCAACACGGCGGCATTAAACCTTAAAATCGTAGGCCTGTCTGCTTCTCCAGACAACGCTTTCGGCACTAACGCGGTTGTTGTCGTTAAAATCAATGAACACATGTACGGCAGTGCAGGTGTTGCAGGTCAAGGAGCTTAATCATGGCAATTTCACGCGCACAACTGGTCAAGGAACTAGAGCCCGGCCTGAACGCATTGTTCGGAATGGAATACAGCCGCTACGAGAACGAGCATGCAGAAATCTTCGCAACCGAGAGCTCAGACCGTGCTTTCGAAGAAGAAGTTATGCTGACCGGTTTCGGTGCAGCCCCCACTAAGAGCGAAGGCGCTGGCGTCTCATATGATTCTGCACAAGAATCATTTACCGCTCGCTACCAGCACGAAACCATTGCTATGGCGTTCGCGTTGACAGAAGAAGCCATTGAGGACAACCTCTATGACCGACTGTCAGCTCGTTACACCAAGGCTTTGGCTCGTTCAATGTCCCACACGAAGCAGGTTAAGGCTGCGTCTGTGCTGAACAACGCGTTCAACACTAGCGGTTCTTATAACGGTGGTGACGGCGTTTCCTTGTGTAACGCTTTGCACCCCACCGCTTTGGGCGCTGCTTTCAGCAATACTCCTGCAGTAGCTGCTGATTTGAACGAAACATCTTTAGAGCAAGCAATTATTGATATTGCCGCTTTCACTGATGAGCGTGGTTTGAAGGTCGCCGTACAGGCCCGCAAGATGATCATTCCTAAGGAACTGCAATTTACTGCAGAGCGCCTGATGAAGACCACTTTGCGTACTGGTACAGCGGACAACGATACCAACGCTATTCGTTCAATGGGCATGGTTCCAGAGGGCTATAAGGTAAACCACTTCTTGACCGACTCAGACGCATGGTTCTTGTTGACCGACGCGCCTAACGGCTTGAAGATGTTTAACCGCTCGCCTGTTAAGACTGCCTTTGAGGGCGACTTTGACACTGGTAACGTCCGCTACAAGGCTCGTGAGCGTTACAGCTTCGGCTGGAGCGATCCACGCGGCATTTACGGCTCTGCCGGTGCAGCGTAATTAGGGTATACCCTAATTGATTAAGGGCTCCTTCGGGAGCCCTTTTCATTGTAGTGATGGATTCTGTGGCAATTAGCGCAGAGCACAATGCATTTCTTTACTTCTTCTCGTGCCTTTGCATATCTTCGCTGTCCTGTAAGGTAGTGCACATTGTGCTCTTTTGTAGCGGGGTCTTTGTGGTGAAAATCCAGCGCAGCCGGGTGACTAAACCCGCATTTTGCGCAGGAAAGGGTTGCTTTGTATTCGCTCCACAGCTTTTTTCTTCGGGCTTTATCCGCCTGTGAAGCGGCAATAACTGCCTCCCGATTCTTTCGGTAATGCCTTGCTGCATACTCTCGCTGCTTTGCTTTTTTCTCGTCAGGGGTTTTTTCTGCCATTTGCGCCATTATAGTTGCACCGACTGTTGTAAAGTGCTATATTTGAGTCAATCCGGGGTTATCCGGTGTATCTGACAGTCCCGGCTGACGACATGCAGACAGATACGCCACACTTGCATGTAAGGAAATATCATGGCTCAAACCACATTCTCTGGCCCAGTCGTATCTACAAACGGCTTCGAAGGCGCAGCTACCGTTACCACCTTGACCACCACTGGCACTGTGACGATCAACGGCACCACAATCATTATCTCTGACCTACCCACGTCTGATCCTTCTGTTGCTGGGCAAGTCTATAGCAACTCTGGCGTATTGACGGTTTCCGCAGGCGCGTAATCTAGCTCACCCCGCCAACGGGGTTTAATTTGTTTTTAAGGAGCTAAATTATGGGATACATGAGTGACGTAAAAAGTACGCGCTTAGCCGGAGCAGGGGGAGCCATTTTTGGTGGTCCTGCACGCGTTAAAGGTGTGTATATTGTCTCCAGCGGCACTGGCGGTTCTGTTGTTATTCGAGACGGCGGGGCCACCGGCACAATTGTCGCCACATTAGATACTCCTGCGGCAGCAGGGATGGTCTATATGAAATTACCAGAAGACGGTCTTCGTTGCGCAACTGACGCATACGCTGTTTTAGCCAACGTGACGGCTGCCACGTTTTTCTACGCCTAAGGGGAAATAGTATGTATGGTAAAAAAATGATGAACGGCGGCATGGCGGGCAAAAAAGAAAAAATGCACCGTATGCCTGATGGCACAATGATGAAAGATAGTGCCCATAAAGGCCAAAGCCCCAAGAAAATGTCTATGGGTGGGGCTGTTACAGGCACGACCCGCGGCACGGGCGCAGCGCGTAAGCAGACCTACCGTATTTGCTGACTATCGGCCATGTCTAAATCAGAAGCATGGACGCGGAAAGAGGGCAAAAACCCGAAAGGTGGATTAAACGCCAAAGGGCGCGCCTCCTACAACAAGGCCAACCCCGGGAAACCGGGGTTGAAGGCCCCCGCGCCCAAGCCAAAGACAGAGAAAGACGCAGCACGGCGAAAGTCCTTTTGCGCCAGAATGTCTGGTATGAAAGCCAAGAACACGAGTTCCAAGACAGCCAAAGACCCGAACAGTCGTATAAACAAGAGCCTTAGGGCGTGGAACTGCTGACATGGACATGATGCTTTGGAATATTATTTTAAGCGGCGTAGTCGGCATTTCTGGCTGGGTGCTTAGGGAAAAATCTGCCGAAATAATCCGTTTGTCTATTCTTTTGAACCGCACTAGGGAAGAAATTGCCAAAGAATATGTGACAAAAACTGAGTCGCATGCGGACATTAATCGAGTTTTAGATCGACTGGATCGATTAGATGAAAAACTAGATCGACTGATGGGAGGCACTAGTGCCAAGTAACAGCAAGAAACCGCAGAAGCGGCCCCGTGGGGGCAGCGTTGACCGTATTGGCAGAGCTGTTACGCCATCACGCCGTGACCCAGATATTGGCAAAATGATTAAAGAAGTGCCTGTCCCAACCAAAAAACGGAAGAAATAAGCCATGGCTACTTCAGGGACAACTACATTTAACCTCGACTTTGATGACATCATTGAAGAGGCATACGAGCGTTGCGGCCTAGAAAGTCGCACTGGTTACGACATGCGCACTGCTCGTCGGTCCTTGAACCTGATGTTTTTGGAGTGGGCCAACCGGGGACTAAACTTATGGACTATTGAGCAGCGGTCCTTGGCACTTGTTGCGGGAACGGCTCAGTATGACTTGCCTGCGGATACTGTAAATATCCTGTCCGCTGTTGTCCGCACTGGTTCTGGGTCTACTCAGCAGGATATTACTCTGGACCGGATTAGCCAAAACGAGTACCTGCATACCCCGGACAAGTTGACGCAATCGCGTCCTTCTCAGTACTTTTTACAGAGGACAAGCACCCCTGTTCTGTTTATTTACCCTGCGGCGGACACATCGGATTCCTATACTTTTCAGTATTATGCGGTGCGACGTATTCAGGACGTAGGGGATTTTACGAACACCGCGGACGCCGTGTTTCGTTTCTTACCTGCGTTGGTTGCGGGCCTAGCTTACCATCTAGCCCTGAAAAAGTCTCCTGATCGTATAACGGTTCTCAAGCAACTGTACGAAGAAGAGTTTTTGCGTGCTGCGATGGAAGATCGTGATACGGCGAGCGTCTATTTGACTCCTGAAATTAGCGTGGGTGGATAATGGCTTACGCACAGGGAAAATATACACTTGGCATTTGCGACCGGTGTGGTCAGCAATACAAGCTAAACACCCTGCGCAAGGAGTGGACGGGTTTTAAGGTATGCATCGAGTGTTATGAGGCAAAGCACCCACAGTTATTACCCAAACGTAATATTTCGGACGCCATTGCTGTTAGGGACGCACGTCCAGATGGGCCTTCGGAATTTACGGTGTATGTTGGGGCCCCCGGAGATTCTGCTTTTACTGCGATAGGCATGGTGCCTTCCCCTGTAACGCAGGATATTGTGGCAGGTACAGCCATTGGTTCGGTCACAGTGGTTATAACCCCTTGACCAAGGAATTGTTAAATGAACTACTCTGAACTTACTGCTGCAATTCAAAACTACACCGAAAACACGTTTACTTCGGTGGAGATGGCTACGTTTGTAGAGCAGGCCGAGCAGCGCATTTATAACACGATCCAGTTCCCTTCTTTGCGTAAAAACGTAACAGGGGCCATGGAGTCAGGCAATAAATATCTAGCGTGCCCCACGGATTTCTTGTCCCCGCACTCAGTTGCGGTGATTAAAGCAGATGGGGCATATGAGTACCTATTAGACAAGGATGTAAATTACATTCGACAGGTATATCCATCGCCCACTTCTACGGGGACGCCAAAATACTATGCTATTTTTGGCCCCACTTCCACTGATCAGGCAGAGCTATCGTTTATTTTGGGCCCGACCCCCGATTCCGCATATAGCGTAGAGCTGCATTATTACTACTATCCAGAGTCGATTGTTACTGCAGGCCAGTCTTGGCTTGGGGACAACATGGATTCTGTGTTGTTGTATGGGTCTTTAGTGGAGGCGTATACCTTCATGAAGGGCGAGGCGGATCTGATACAGCTCTACGAGCTCAAGTACAATCAAGCGTTGGCCTTAGCTAAGCGTCTTGGTGACGGGCTTGAGAAGCAGGACTCGTACCGATCTGGGCAGGCACGAGTTAGTGTTACTTAATTTTTTGGTAGGAGTAAACCATGGCTATTACACAGGCCTTTTGTACGTCGGCTAAGGCTGACTTCCTTGCTGGAGAGATTGATTTAGATGCGGATACCATCAAGATCGCTCTGTACACCAGCGCAGCTACGCTTAGCGCAGCCACCACTGCTTATACAACTTCTAACGAGGTTGTGGGCACTGGTTACGTTGCGGGCGGCAATACCCTAACAGGCGCTACGATCAGCACTTCTGGCACGACAGCTTTTGTGGACTTTAATGACACCACATGGGCAACAGCCACGATCACTGCTCGGGGTGCGTTGATTTATGACAGCACCAACGCTAACAAGGCGATTGCTGTATTGGATTTTGGCGCAGATAAGACTTCTACTGCTGGTAACTTTACCGTCCAATTCCCAACTGCAGACGCTACAAACGCAATCATTCGTATTGCCTAACGGGTACTAAGTGTCCGATGTAGTTGTCCCCCTCAGTGGTTGGAACGCTTCAGGTGTATCTTGGGGCGATCAGGGCTGGGGTGTTGGCAGCACAAGTGTTAGCGCAACGGGGGAAATTGGCTCCGTAGCGGTTGTAGGCGCGGCGAGTGTATCCCTGACCGGGGTATTCGCTACTGGACAGATAGGCGCGGTAACGGTTCTGGGGCAGGCAAATGTCTTCCCCGTGGGGGCGCAAGCCTCTGGGCAGGTTGGGAATGCGGCGGTTTCTGCTGCGGCAAATACGGCGGTTTCTGGGGTCGAGGCTACGGCGGAACTCGGGGCAGTCTCAATTGCCATCGGTATAGACGTAGATGTTACTGGCGTTGAGGCTACAGGGGCTCTTGGGGTTGTATCGGTTGTAGGCTTAGCCAATGTATTCCCAAGTGGGGTATCGGCAACCGGGCAGATTGGCGACGTTGTAGTCTCCATACCTAAGGACGTACAGGTAACGGGTGTTGAGGGCACAGTTGAGCTGGGCACTGTTGTAGCGTCCGCTGCTGCTGATGTGGATGCCACGGGGGTTGAGGCTACTGGCGGTACAGGGGCGGTTACTGTAACAGGTACGGGCGAGATATTCCCAACCGGCGTCCAAGGTGTGGGACGAGTAGGTAATGTATTTATCCTGCTGTCCATTATTGAAGAGGTCACAGGGGTTGAGGCCACTGGACAGATTGGCAATATAGTTGCTAGTGCAGGCGCTAGAGTAGCGGTTACAGGGGTTTCCGCTACCGGGTATGTGGGTGTTGTTAACATCTGGAGTTTGGTGCCGTCTGATCCCGGCACTACTTGGGCGGATATTACTAACACACAGGCGGCTAATTGGCAAATAATAGATGACACGCAGGACGCAAACTGGCAAAATATAGCAGCGTGATGCTTTTTGATTGAAGGATTTAATTTATGGCAACCGGCTCAACATCACTATTAGGCTTGGCACTACCCGTTACGGGCGAACTGTCAGGCTCTTGGGGCGATGTCGTCAACACCAGCATCACGAGCTTACTTGACTCTGCAATTGCTGGAACGACAACACTTAGCTCCGACGCAGACGTAACACTCTCCACTACTTCGCTTGCAGCTAACGAGGCTCGACAGGCGATTCTTTTGTGGACAGCATCAGGCACAGACTTACGCACGATCACTGCTCCAGCAGCCAGCAAGACCTACGTGGTCATCAACGCTACGGGCGGCACGCAGAGTATCAAGCTGGTTGGCGCAGGTCCAACTACAGGGATTACCCTAGTACCTGCTGAGCGCTGCTTGGCGGCTTGGAATGGCTCGGACTTCATAAAAATCGCAACCACTGAGGCTGACGGTGTAACCACCATCTCCTTTGGCTCAACTGGATTGACTCCTGCTACTGCAACAGATGGAGCGGTTACGGTTGCTGGTACGTTAGCTGTGGCTAACGGCGGCACAGGCGCTACGGATGTAGCAACAGCACAGACTAACTTACAGGTAGACCCAGCCGGAACTGCGGTCGCTTTGGCAATCGCACTAGGATAAGGAATAGACATGGCAAATACATTTACCTCATACGCTAACAAAGACGTTGGCACTTCTCCCGCTTCAGTTGTGACTGTGGGCGCAGGTACTCAAACCACAGTGGTCGGTATGTCGGTGGCTAACACCTCGGCAAGCCCCATTACGGCGAGCGCCTATTTCACCCGTTCTGCGGTAGACTACTACTTGATTAAAAGCGCCACGGTCCCCGTTGGAAGCTCTCTGGTCTTGGTGGGCGGCGACCAAAAGGTTGTGCTGATTCCCTCTGACGAGTTAAAAGTAGTGACCTCCGCAGCAGCATCAGCAGACGTTGTGACTTCAGTACTGAATATCACCTAAGAGGTAGACAATGGCATATCTTGGCTCAACACCCGAAACCCAGACTTTTACGTCTGGTACGGACTACTTCAACGGGGATGGGATTTCAGTTTCCTTTACTCTGTCACGTCCTGTTGCATCGGTTAACGACATCGATGTTGTAGTTAGTAATGTAGTCCAGCAGCCCAGCACGGCCTATAGCGTGTCTGGCACAACGATTACGTTCACTTCTGCTCCCCCTGCTGGCACGGCTAACGTCTACGCTCGGTATTTGAGCACGGCTACACAGACACTCACCCCCAGCCCCGGCACGGTGGGTACGTCTCAACTCAGCCCATCCCTTACCAACGTCCCATTCTTTGGCGGCAGCACCCTCGGTGCAGGTAACGCTACGGGCATGAAGAACCGCATCATAAACGGCGGAATGGTTTTGGACCAGAGGAACGCTGGGGCGAGTGTTACAATTTCTACCGGGACTTTTTTGACTGATCGCTGGAATGTATATTTATCGCATACCGCGACGATGACAGGGCAACAGTCAGCAACCGCCCCAAACGGTTTTACGAACAGCCTCGCTATCACTGTTGGCACTGGCGCAGCGACCACATCTACAGACCAAGGGATTTTACGCCAGAAAATTGAAGGTTTTAATATAGCAGACCTTGGTTGGGGAACCGTCAATGCAAAAACAGTAACGCTGTCATTTTGGGTTCGCAGTTCTTTGACGGGGACTTTTGGTGTAACGCTTAGAAATGGTACGTCCCCGAATAGGGCGTATACCGCTGCTTACACTATCAGCTCTGCAAATACTTTTGAATACAAAACAATTGTAATTTCTGGAGATACAACAGGTACTTGGCTTACAGACAATAGCAGCGGGATACAAGTTGCGTATGACCTTGGAACAGGCACTACATACAGTCAAGCAGCAGGCTCTTGGACTTCTAATACGGCTATATCCGGCTTACTAGGTGGCGTTAAGCTAGCTGAAACTTCAGGAGCCACGTTCTATATCACGGGTGTCCAGTTGGAAGAAGGAAATGCCGCAACGAGCTTCGAGTTCCGCGACTACGGGCGCGAGTTGATGATGTGTCAGCGGTATTTTGAGAAGTCATATGATTACGCACAAGTTCCGGGATCTACTGTTGACAACACTATTGGTGGTTATGGTATTGCAGGGAACACAACGTTAATTCCCACACTAATATATTACAAAGTAGTAAAGCGAATAGTGGGTAACACATTTACGCTTTACGCTTATGATGGAACAAGTGGGAGAGTTAGTCAATACAACACCACTGGAAACACAGGCGCTACTGGATGCGCTGCTAACAAAATTGGAGAAACGGGTGTTAACGGGATAATAAAAACTGGCGGCACAGACTTTATTGCTGGAAATTACTATTGGTGGAATTGGACTTCATCTGCGGAGCTTTAAATGTATAAAGAAATTAAAAACACAATCTTAAACGTTGTAGATAAAGTTTTTCGGGATGATGGCGCTTGCATCCCATTCGATCCCGCCAACACAGACTACCAAGAGTACCTTGAATGGGTAGCAGCGGGCAACACGCCTGAACCAGCGGAGGAAGCATAATGGCTATTAGTAAAATCCAAGACGCTGGGGTATCCCTGACAGGAGCCGCCCTGCCAGCGGGTAGTGTCACACCCGACTTGCTGGCTCAACCGTTAACT
>Ga0196887_1000536_pt1 | contig 17948 bp, 25 predicted proteins | sample VirMetDEL_Mar_31_FD_169094 | JGI IMG/M metagenome (GOLD analysis project Ga0196887, IMG submission 169094) | Aqueous microbial communities from the Delaware River and Bay under freshwater to marine salinity gradient to study organic matter... | ecosystem: Environmental > Aquatic > Marine >... | reverse complement strand
CCCTAAAGAATGACTTTGGTACATTAGATGTACAAGCAGACCCAATGCAATTAAAATCATTTGCAAGAGGTTTCAATCTAGGGTTGATTATAGCAAGAGATAGAATTGAAAAAGCACTAATTGAGTAATATAAAAAACATGGAACCAGTAGACAACACATGGAAATGCAACTGTGGAGCTTTAAATAGCTTCCATAGAACACTGTGTGGAAAGTGTAACAAATCACAAACAACATTTAACACAAAAAAATATGAGTTATAAAATATACAACCACACAATTCAAACAAACGAAACAGTTAAATCAACTATAAAAAAATTCAGAAAGAATGACAGTAAACCTCGGAAGCCTCAGAATAATTTGCACGCGAAAAAGAGATCATAAAGCTTATCTCTGGACTAATATATATAATCTTAGGCAAGAAATAATAGATGATATACTAGAATCTACAAGAAGTGATAGACATTTAGACGAGGCTGAGCTTAAGCGTAAAGCAATGCTAATACGTAAGTATAGCCGAAGACTAAAAAGTATGTCTTATTAAACTAATAATATTTTATTATATAAAATAATTAACACATGAACAAAGAAATATTGCATAGTGACAATAGCCTATTAATATCTATATAGTAAGGGGCTAATGTCACACCGAAAGATAGAACATTTAAACGATAACCGTATTATATATAGGAGACTTCCTGTGTTAGATATTCCAAGTCATTCGTTTGACTGGGGATATTATTTTAAAGATGGTACGTATGAGTTTTATGATTTATTTAGAAGTAAAGCATTGATCAATACATATAAGTCTTTAAGATGGCACCTAAGAGTTTTATGGTATCTTAATCCTGATCTAAAAGAAAATAAATACAAAAGCATTTGCAAGTTTATTTCTAACAAAGATAATGGATTCACTACGTTTACCATGGAACCTGATAAGTTAAGAAACGTAATACGAGACATAAAGAAAAGCGATTTAGAACAACCGCCTTACAACAAACTAAGAAAGGTTATATTTAAAGACTATACAGGTCTTAAAACCGAAGATAAATTAAAAATAGTAGGTTCTTTAATAGGCAGAAAAAGCATTACACCAGAGGCCTTATACGAGGCTATGTTAACTATAAATGACGAAGGACATGAGATAACAGCTAAAAGCCTCTCTAATGCGCTTAATTGCTCAACTAGAACGATACATAGACACATGAATGATGAACTTAAACAAGAAAAACATATTCTAAATGAAAAAATATAATGTTAAGAACTACATAAGATACAAAGAGGATGTAAAAGCTTCGCAGCCTGACCTAAAAGATCTTACTGGCTACGAAAGAAATGAGCTTATAAATAAGTTCTTGCCGCTCGTAGAGAATATAGCTCGTAAGTTTTCTACTAGTCAACAAGCTTCAGGAGTTATGAGTATAAACGATCTAATTCAAGAAGGATCTATTGGCCTTATAAAGTCAGTTGATAAGTTAGATTATCTAACACTAGAAAGTTCTGAAGATCAAGAAAAAACGCTAAAGTCTTTCTTTTCTAAACGCATTAAAGGTTCTATACGTAGAGCTGTAGATATAAACAGAGGCGATATACGTATACCAGAGCACAAGATGAACGAGATACGTAAGAATCCTAATGACGAGAAGATGGTTAGCATGTTCTTTAATAGCATATTTTTAAGTATTGATGCTAATCCTTACGAAGATGATGAAGACATGACGTATCAAGTTCCTGATAATTCAGAGCCGTACAATATAGCTTTAATGAATTCTTATTTAAAAGGATTAATGCAAAAGCATTTAACAGAAAATCAATACGAAGTGCTTAGATTATCTTACGGATTAGACTGTGATAAACACTCTGCTAAAGAAATAGCTACAAAACTAAACATAAAAGGTGCTAGCGATTATGTAAGAGTTTCAGAGCTAAAAAAAGAAGCGGTACAGTGTTTAATTAAAAACGTAGATCCATCGCAAGTACTTGATTACCTATAAGTTAAATATTAATATAAATGTAAAACCAGTTTTATATATGTGATTATATATATAAGACTAAACACCACAATTCAATGACAATAAACGAAAAGCTCTCAACTATTCAGACGAAGTTTAAATCGAAAAAAAGTAGATTTAACTCATTCGGCAAATACAACTTCAGATCTGCCGAAGACATTTTAGAAGCAACAAAACCCTATTTATTAGAACTAGGAGTATCGGTTACGATTAACGAGACATTAATCAATAACCAACCAATGCCTATACTAGAAAGTAAAGCTACGATTTATGACGGTGAAAACCAAATTTCAGCTACAGCTATAGTCGGTGTTGACTTATTACAAAAAGGTATGCAGACACCACAACAGTTTGGCTCTGCATCTTCTTACGGTAAGAAGTACTCTCTAGGCAATTTATTTCTAATAGATGATACTCAAGATAGCGACGCGAGTAACGATCACTCTAAGACGCCTATGAATTCTACGCAGCTAATCAAGGCAAAAGAATTTATTAAGTCAGGAGGTAAGTTAGAAGCTATCAAAGCTAAATATGTTCTAACCAAGGAGGTAGAACAGGAATTAACAACACTCTAAATGAACACTAAAGAAATTTTAAAAAAGCTAGAACAAGATGAGCATTACTACGGTAAGTTTGGAAAGCAATATCTAAGCAACTCAGATATATCTACTTTATTAAAAAATCCTTTAGCGCTACACACACCTCAAAAGTCTATTCCGGCTTTTTTAGTTGGCGGTTATTTTCACACCGCTATACTAGAGCCGGATAAGCTTAAAAACTTTAAAATAGTAAAGTCAAGCACGAGGAACACTAAAGCGTATAAAGAGATCTCTGGCGGAGAATTATGTTTACTACAGCAAGAAGTAGATCAAATTGAGTTAATGGTTGACAAAATGATGTCTAATACCGTATGCAAAGATCTAATAAGAGGTAAGAACGTAGAATACGAAATTCCAGCTATAAAAGAGATTGAAGGGCGAATGTGGAAAGGTAAAGCCGATATAGTTAATCACGACGAAAGATTAATTATAGACTTAAAAACTACTAATGATATTGCTAAGTTTAGATATTCGGCATCGAAGTATAATTACGACAGTCAAGCTTACATCTACAATCAGTTATTTGGCTATGAAATGCTATTCATGGTAATTGACAAAAACACCCATCAAATTAAAATTTGTGATTGTTCGAGTAGTTTTTACTCTAGAGGACAAGAAAAAGTTCAGCAAGCAGTTGCTCAGTACGATCTATTCTTTAACAATAAAGACTTTGATCCAAACCAATACTTTAAAACCGAGACGTTGTAATTACAAACTAAATACGACTAAGTATGGATAATAACTATGTAACCAATTAAAACCAATTAAAATGCCAAGAACAAGAAAAAGAGTATGTACCGTAACAGGTATCAAAACCAATGAAACAAACTTTTACACAAACCAAACACACGTAAAAGCGGTAGATAATCTACGTAGAAACACTGGAGCTAATAAAGACCAGTTAACAAGAATGTTCAACCAATTAAACACTTACTAAAAAATGGCAAGTATTATTAAAACAAGTATCAATTTAGATCAAATTGATAAAAGTAAAATCTATGTAGGTAAGAAAGGTAAATACTTACCTGTTACTATTACTTTAAACGATGAGCTTGATAACTTCGGCAACAATGGCCCTATTATTATAGAGCAAACTAAAGAAGAGCGTGAGGCTAAATCACCTAAAACTTATTTAGGTAATGTTAAAGTTGTTTGGACTAACGGCAGTAACGTAGCTCCACCGCCAAGAGATGATGCTCAAGGTAATGGAGGCTTTCAAGCAGCTGGACAACCTCAGAAAGTCGAAGATGACTTACCATTCTAATGGAAGATTATATAACAGCACGTAAAAACAAAAATAATGAAATAACTTTAATAGAAGATTAAATGCAAACAAGTGAGATCAATGGATTCTTGATTGATGATTTCAATCAATATGGTCTAGCTGAAGGTAAACCGCAAGGGACTTGTCCTCTGTGTTCTTCTGATAGACAACCTAAGAATCAGAAGGCGCAATGTGCTTCTTATGATTGGGAACGTGGTCTCGGTACTTGCCATAATTGTAACAACAGCTTTCAACTACATACTTATCAGCGTAAAGGCGCATCTGAAAAAATATACATAAGACCAGATGTTCCACTTACCAAACAAGAAGTAAGCACAAAAGTTGAAGAGTGGTTCGCTACAAGAGGTATTACTCAAAAAACCCTCAAAGATCTAAAGATCGGCGAGGGTCCAGAGTATATGCCACAAACCGGTAAAACCGAGAATGTTATAAAGTTCAATTATTTTATTGGCGATCAACTTATCAATGTTAAGTATCGCGATGGAAGAAAGAACTTTAAATTGTATAAGGGCGCTGAGAAAGTGTTTTACAATATAAACAGTATAATTGGCTATGAATATTGCGTTATAGTAGAAGGTGAAATGGATGTATTAGCATTACACGAAGCCGGAATACCAAACTCAATATCAGTACCTAATGGAGCTACTTTAAACTCTAACAATTTAGATTATCTTGATAGTTGTATTGATTACTTCGAAGATAAAGACAAGATAATATTAGCTGTTGATGCTGATGAAGCTGGTCAAGCCCTGCAACAAGAACTCGTAAGAAGACTTGGCGCTGAAGTTTGTTTCTTAGCTTCGTTTGACGATTGTAAAGACGCAAATGAATATTTACTTAAACATGGAAAAGAAAAACTGGCAGAGTGTATTACCGGAGCAAGACCTGTACCGCTTGAAAACGTTACGACGTTTAAAGACATCGAAGGTGAAATTACGGACTTTGTTCGTAATGGTTTTAAACCAGGATTTCAAGTTGGTTTACAGAATTTTGACGACATCTTTTCAACTTACACTGGTCAATTTATTACTGTCACTGGTATTCCTAGTAGCGGTAAATCGGATTTTGTCGATCAAATGGTTGTTGGGTATAATCAAAACTATGGTTGGAAAACGGCATTTGCTTCACCTGAAAATGCACCGACTTATCTGCACGCACATAAAATAATGCGTAAGGTTTGGCAAGGCATGCCAACCTCAGCGGACATACATAGTGATAAATGGAATCAAATTGCTGATCATGTCAATGATAACTTCTATCATATAGATATGGAACGTTATACTTTAGAATCAGTGCTACGCAAAGGAGCTGAGTTAGTTAAACGTAAAGGCATTAAGTGTTTAGTTATTGATCCATTTAATAAAGTCAGAGACGTTGACTGTAAAACTGAAGATGTAAACAGATACACTATGGAATATCTTAGTAAGATAGAAATATTTGCTAAGAAATTTGATGTATTAGTGTTTATAGTTGCTCACCCTACTAAAATGTATAAAGATGGTAATGGTAAAATTGAAGAACCGACTATGTACAATATTAAAGGTGGTGGTGAATGGTATGACGCTAGCTACCACGGTATACTCGTACATCGTGACTATGAAAATAAGACAGTTAAAGCGAAGGTTCTTAAAGTCAAGTTTCAAAACTTAGGTGAAAACGGGGCTGAAGCTCATTTTAAATGGGAACCTAAATCAGGTTGCTTTATACCACACGAACCAGTAGATATGTCTAACGAAGCAATGCCTTGGGAATAAATGAGTGTAGGATCTAAGAGAGCTAAAGAACAAGCTAAACGAAGACTACCAGACAACTATATGCAATCAGCTGAACAAGAGCAGGCTTATTTATATTGTGTTAAAAACAAAATAATAATAAGTCCAGTAGCTGTTAAAGATACAATAGGATCTTGGGCAATAGGAATAAGCGTTCCTGGCAATCATAAGGTAGTTCACAACTCCCCAGAAATATGCGACAAGCATAGTATAATGGAGGTAATGTATAGATATTGTTTATATTACTATAACAAAAGAAAATAATGAAAACAAAATTTAAAAACGCGAGAGAAGCTTTTATTTATTTTTACAATGAGATTAATTCCAATGGTGTTGCTTTTGGAGATACTAAAGCTTTGTTTAACGTAGGTTTTACTTTAGAAAATCCAAGTCAAAAGAACATCAATGTTTTAAATCCAGATCGTAAATTTAATTTAGAGTATGCAGAGGCTGAGTGGCAATGGTATTTGTCTGGAGATCCTAGCATAGATAAACTAGGCGAGATAAACGGCAGCATTCCTCCTATATGGGAAAAGATGGCTGACTCTGATAGAAAAGTTAGATCTAACTACGGTTGGCAATGGGAACGCGAGCATCAACTAGACAAAGTGATTCAAATGTTAAAGGTATACCCTGATACAAGACAAGCAGTTTTAAGCATATACGATGGAAAAGAAATAAGTACTTACAGGAACGACACCCCTTGTACTTATGCCGTTCAATTTACTATTCTTAATAATAAGCTAGAGATGTCAGTTTTAATGCGATCTAATGATCTTTGGTTTGGTTTTTGCAACGATCAATACTGTTTTGCGTCGCTTCAAGAACTAGTTGCAGAGAGGCTGTCTATGGAGCTAGGAACTTATTATCACTTCGCTCATAATCTACATTTGTATAACAATAAATTAAAATAAAATTATGTATTATTTGTACCATATACCAGGTAAAAAGATAGGCGTAACGAGTAATCTTAATAACAGAGTAACGCTTATCCAAGGATATAAAGCAGACGAATACGAAGTTCTTGATTCTAGTGATGATATAGATTATATATCAGACAAGGAGATAGAACTTCAAAAGTCTTATGGCTATAAAGTTGATAGGCAAAAGTACAATCAATTAATTAAAAAATCTAATCGAATGAAAATAAACGCTACAGAGCAAACGTCTACGTTTCCTTTTCCAGTAAACAAACTAAAAGGTAATTTAATGGACAATATAGGAACACAATGGGAAACTGATCACGGCTCTTTTGAGATAACCACTAAATCTATAGACTGGATTATGGCTAACGTTAAATCATCAATGTATAACGATCAAAGATCTTACGTATATAATAAAGCTTTTTTCTGTGCTTTTGATGAAACAACTGAAACAAATGAGACAGCGCCTGTGATTGAGCAATTTCAACTAATAAGAGAGTGGGCTGATAATAGAGGTTTATATTCTAAAGGCGATGCTAAAACACAGTATATTAAACTTCAGGAAGAAGCTGGTGAACTAGCTCAAGCAATACTTAAAGATGATCAACCAGAAGTTATAGACGCTATAGGCGATATGGTTGTTGTATTAACTAACTTAGCTCAATTAAGAGGCGTTAGTATTGAGCACTGTATTGAATCAGCTTACAATGTTATTAATAAAAGAAAAGGTTCTATGGTTAATGGGACTTTCGTTAAAGAGACTTTATAATGAAGATAGAAACTAAAGATGAAATAGTATTAGCTGTACTCCATAAGATGGATAATCGCAGTTTAGTAGGTCAAGAAAAGTACGGAGCTACAATGATGCAAGAAATAGTTGGCCAAGAAAAAGATCTTAATAGATTTCTAATCGACGTACAGGAAGAGCTTATGGATGCGTTACTTTATATTGAAGCAGCTAAGCGATGTTTAGCTGATGAAGTTGAAGAAGTTATGTTGAATCGTATTAATGTAGAATATGACAAAGTGTCACCTTGCTCTGCTCATGCTTTCGAAGAGGATGATGAACGTATGAAAGTAATTGCTCAAAACGGAAACACAGGAGAACATTATGAAAAAACCATTTAAACGTAAAAAAGGTCCAGTACAGTCTAAAAAAGTAACATACGATGGTATAAACTTTGCTTCTGGTCTTGAACGTTATATGTATATGGCTCTTAGAAAAGCTAAAATCAAATCAAAGTACGAAGGCGAAACCTTCGTACTTTTAAATGGTTTTCACTTTGACAACGAGTGTTACGAGCGTCAGGCTAATGGCAAGGGTGATTATGTTAACAGAGGTAGTAAAAGAATACTACCTATAAAGTACACGCCAGATTTTATAGGTGAAGACTTTATAATAGAAACAAAGGGTAGAGCTAACGAATCTTTTCCAATGAGATGGAAACTATTTAAGCAATTGGTTACTAATCAATTTCCTAGCTATACATTATATAAACCACAAAACCAAAAAGAATGCGACAGAACAGTAGAGCTGATCCTAGAGAAGCAAAGAAACTAGCTAGGCAGAAATACGCTGAGCGTCAAATAGATAGATGGGTTAAATGGAGTATAGAGAATAAAGGCTATGTATTTTATAGAGATCTTGTAGAGAAACAAAATGAATTTAATATAGTTTGTTATGAGTAGAAATTGGGAAATAACAATGGGATTTTATCCAGGGTTACTGATCGGAATCAGAACCTACGAAGAAAAAGAGTTTAATGAACATGTGTTGTATCTACCATTTTTTGTAGATATTGCTTTAAAAATTGATAAATAAATGGGATTATTTGATGAAAGAGTAGCTTACAAACCTTTTGAATATCCTGAGTACTATACTGAAGGATGGTTAAAGCAGGCTCAAGCGTTTTGGTTGCACACAGAGATACCAATGTCTGGCGATCTTAAAGATTGGAACGAAAAACTAACTGACAAAGAGAAGAACTTAGTAGGTAATATATTACTAGGTTTTGCTCAAACTGAATGTGCTGTGTCTGATTACTGGACACAAAACGTAGTCGGTTGGTTTCCAAAGCACGAAATACAACAAATGGCAATGATGTTCGGTAGTCAAGAAACTATACACGCTGTTGCTTATAGTTATTTAAACGAAACATTAGGACTTGAAGATTATGAAGCGTTTTTGCATGAACCAACGGCAATGGAAAGATTTGATAATCTTGTTGCTACTACTGACAATGATCCCAGGAGCATTGGTAGAAGTCTTGCTGTTTTCTCAGCGTTCGCAGAAGGTGTATCGCTATATAGTGCTTTTGCTGTACTTTACAGCTTTCAGTTACGTAATCTTTTAAAAGGTGTTGGCCAACAAATGAAATGGTCAGTAAGAGACGAATCACTTCACAGTAATATGGGATGTAGATTATTCAGACAAATGTGTGAAGAAGACAAAACTCTTTTAGATGCTTGTAGAGAAGATATTGTAGTTGCAGCAGCCACAATGCTTACAGCTGAAGAAAACTATATTGACAAGATGTTTGAAATGGGTGACGTAGAAGGTATTAAAGCTTATGACTTAAAACAATTTATTAGAAAAAGATTAAATGAAAAACTTGCAGAACTCGGTTACTTCGACCTCGGGCAGTACTTTGCATACGACGCAAACGCAGAGTCAAACCTTAACTGGTTCAAACACCTCACCGGTGGCGTCACTCATACTGATTTCTTTGCTGTTAGGCCTACTGATTATTCTAAGGCAGGAGAAGGCGAGGATTTTGAAGATATGTGGGATTCATGGTAAAATATAATCTTAAAAGTTTAGTAAAAGACAGAAGACTGACAGTCAACGAACGGCTGTCAGGTCGTCTAGGATATATGGGCACAGCATTTATAATGATAGGACCTTATATATTGAATTACGGCAATATAGGAGCTATTAGTTATATAATTGGAGGTATACTGTGTACTCCTCAAGTTATAGTAGCTAAGCAATGGAATTTAGTTGCTGTAAACATTAACGTTATAATAGGATATATAATTTATTTAATAAGTAATTCATGAGTATACAGATTGAAGAGTACGTAAGACAAACTTACAAACAAAGATTTAAAGATAAACCTGTTTTAATTACAGAAAAAGATGCATGCTTTATGGTTACACATCACGAGGATGCTAGTCCAATTATATTAAGTAAAACTCACTGGAGAACGTATTAAGATGAAAGAAAATATATTAATAGAAATGAGAAATAAGATTGATGCTTTAACTAGAGTAATGCAGCAGGTTATTTACGATGTAAACGAAACTAAAGATTTATCTAGAGGAACTTTAGAGGTTTTAAAGAAAATTCCAGGTTATAAAAAAGCAGTAGATGAGTTAAGAGAAGAAGTGGAAAAAATAAAAGATATAACAACAGAGGCTAAAAAATTAGAATTAGATGTGGAATAATGAGTGGATCAAAGGAACAGATTACCCAGAATGGGGAGAAACAGAAGTTTACAAGAAGACTATATCCGGGGGATATTTACTTAACGGAGAAACCCCAAGAGATGCCTACAACAGAGTCTGCACAACAGTGGCTAGACGATTGGATAGACCAGAACTTGCAGAAACCTTCTTCAAGTACATCTGGAAAGGATGGTTATGTCTTGCTAGTCCGGTCTTATCAAACACTGGGACGGATCGCGGATTACCTATTAGTTGTTTTGGCATTGATGTTGCTGATAGTATTAATGACATAGGTAAAAAGAACTTAGAGATGATGCTACTTGCTAAACACGGCGGTGGAGTTGGTATCGGTATAAATCAAATCAGACCCGCTGGTGCTAAAATAACAGGTAATGGAACAAGTGATGGAGTGGTGCCGTTTTGCAAAATCTACGATTCAACAATACTCGCCACTAATCAAGGATCTGTCCGCCGCGGAGCTGCATCAGTTAACATTAATATTGATCACTCCGACTTTGAAGAATGGCTGGAGATCAGAGAACCTAAAGGAGACGTCAATAGACAATCACTCAATCTACACCAGTGCGTTGTGGTCGGTGACAAGTTTATGCGACGACTTGAGCAAGGAGATCAAGAAGCTAGACGTAAATGGGGAAAATTACTTCAAAAACGTAAAGCAACTGGAGAGCCTTATATACTCTTTAAAGGAAATACAAATAAAAATAACCCACAAGCATACAAGCAGAACGGCTTAAAAGTTCACATGACAAACATTTGCAGCGAAATTACATTGCATACAGATGAAAGTCATAGCTTTGTGTGTTGCTTGTCTAGTTTAAACTTAGCTAAATATGAAGAATGGAAAGATACTAACCTTATATATGACGCCACGTTCTTTCTTGATGGAGTTATGGAGGAGTTTATTCAAAGAGCCAAAGGTCTCGCTGGATTCGAAAACGCAGTACGATCTGCACAAAAAGGGAGAGCACTGGGCTTGGGAGTTCTTGGATGGCACACGTACCTACAAGAGAAAGGAATTCCTTTCGAAGGTTTATTATCTCAATTCGAAACTAGGAAGATCTTTTCGCAGATCAAAATTGAAAGCGAAAGAGCATCAATGGATCTTGCTGAGGCTTATGGAGAACCTTTATGGTGTGTTGGCACTGGCATGCGGAATACTCATCTTCGCGCTGTTGCTCCTACTGTTAGTAATAGTAAGCTTAGTGGTAATGTTTCTCCGGGGATTGAGCCTTGGGCTGCTAATGTTTTTACCGAGCAGTCAGCAAAAGGAACGTTTATACGTAAAAATCCTACACTGGAGTCTTTATTAGAAGACGTAGGATTAAATAATGAAGAAATTTGGGATAAAATACTTGAAGATGGAGGATCAGTACAGGGAATTGAAAGGTTGGATAATATACTTATGGGTGACCATGATATACCAGCAAAAGAAGTTTTTAGAACTTTTAAAGAAATTAATCAATTAGAATTAGTTAATCAAGCTGGAATCAGACAACAATATGTAGATCAATCAGTTAGTCTTAATTTAGCTTTTCCTTCCGAAGCAACGCCAAGGTGGCTTAATCAAGTTCACATGGATGCTTGGAAGAAAGGCGTAAAAACACTTTACTATGTCAGAACCGAAAGCGTCTTACGCGGTGATATTGCTGCAAATGCTATGGATCCTTCTTGTTTATCTTGTGATGGTTAATTAATTTAGCTATTTAGTAATGTTGATACTTGGTAGGTGTATATATTTCAAGTGATTATATACACCTAACCAACACATTACTTATGAAAAAAATTATTTTAGCTATTTTAATTGCATTAACAGCTTGCTCACCTGATGCCGAAATTATTATTGAAACTGTAAACATAACGGATAATCAAATACTAGATGGTACGGAGTCTATTGGTACAGGTGGTATTTATTATATTGACAGTTCAGTAACCTGGACTAATGACAGAATTTGGATCATGAACGGAAAAGTTGTTGTTCGTGAAGGAGGAGTCTTGAGTATAGAAGAAGGAACCATTATAAAAGCACAGAATGGTCAAGGTGTAGAAGCGACAGCGTTGGTTATTGCTGCTGGAGCAACTATAAATGCTTTAGGATCTTTTAACGATCCCATAATTTTTACTGATGTAGGAGATAGCATCGATTATACACATGAAGCAATTAGCCCTAACAGAAAGGCAACAGATACAGGTAAGTGGGGTGGAATCATCATCTTAGGAAACGCTGTTGTTGGTGAAGATGGTGGTCGTGATGATATTGAAGGAATTGCAGCTGGTTATAGCTGGACAGCTTATGGAGGTGACGATGATTTAGATTCATCGGGTACTATTTCTTACGTGTCTATTCGTCACAGTGGAACTCAACTAGCCGGAGGAGACGAAATTCAAGGTTTAACTTTAGCAGGTGTCGGTTCTGAAACAGAGCTTAGCAACATTGAAGTTGTTGGGAGTAATGATGATGGTATAGAAATTTTTGGTGGTGCAGCAGTACTAACTAATATATTAATTTTAAACCAGAGAGATGACGCTATCGATTTAGATGAAGGATATAGAGGAACTATTACCAACGCTGTTATTGTAATGGGATCTAGTTCTGATAACCCTTTTGAGATTGATGGCACAGAAGATAGTACAGGAGCAATCACAGGATCATTTACAATTAATGATATAACTGTTTATGCTCATGACAACCCAGAGTCTGGTAAAAACTTTCTAGGAGACTGGAAAAGCAGTGCAACAGGTTTAACTAATAATGTTTTGTATAAGAACGTTGATGGTTTAGTTTTTAAAGGTATCGATATTAATACCTACAACTCTGAAGAACTTTTATTTTCAAACATAAACATAGTTACACAATTACCTTTAATAAATTTTTTTACAAGAACAAATATTTCAAATTATAGTAATTGGTCACAAACAGTAGAATCAGCAGAAGAACAAAACGGAGCTGATGAGTCTGTTTTTAATTGGACTTTGTGGGGTAGTTTAAAATAAAATAATATAAAATTAAAAAAGGGGATCACTTTCGTGGTCCCCTTTCTTGGTTACAGGAATTTTGGGTATGGTGCCCATTTTTATCTATTCCTATTCTTTACAAATGCATTTGTCTTTACAATTACATTTTTCATTATAACCTTTAAACATCAATGAATACATCAATGAGTTCCATTTACTTTTTAAATACTTATTAAATTCAATAAGCTTTTTACCTATTTTTACTAAAAATTTTCCCATTTTATTTTTTTACACAGTTATTAACCATCTTGACTTTACCTCCTTTAGTCTTTTTTCCGCTAGGAGATTTCTTTTTTCCTTTAGCAATATAACCTTCCCAGCAACTATCGCCTTTCATTTTCTTTAATAATGGTGATTTCATAATTTTAATTTTTAATAAGTCCACATTGTCATATTAGGCGCTCCAGGGTAACCTATGCCTACATGAACAAAATTCTTTTTTCTTGATACTCCTATTCTTAAAAAGCCAACTTTTAAAGCTGCTTTTACTAATCTTAAAGTTGCTTCTCCTCCAACGCATTTTATATCTACCGCCGCTCCATAAGCGTGCTCACCAGGTTTATCTTTAGCAGCTTCTATAGGATGCTCTGGAGACCTGTAAGATGAAGTTAAGACAATAGGAAATCCATACTCAGCTCTCAATGCATCTAGCATTCCTAGTAGCTTAGAATCCATTTTATCTATATTACCTTTAAAGTCGTCTTTGTCGTTGAAATACTTTAATTTCATTTATTTCTTATTAAGTTATCTATAAAGCTAGCTCCAAGAATACTAATCTTGTCTATCATATTTTCTTGTAGAGTTATAACCATTTTTTCTAGTTCATCTTTTTGCTTAACTAAAAGATCATTAGACGTTTGTAAAGAATCTACTTTTTTAGTCAATGAATCTACTTCGTCTGGATTACGGCCTATTATGGTATATATTACAACAGATAAACTACCGACTACCATTCCCGTCACTGTCACAAAAATGTCTTTGTTAACCGGAGGGATTTCGTTAAAACTTAGAAATAAAAGTAAAAATATAATTAGAATAAAAATACCGGCAGCACCGGAGTAGTGTCTTAAATCATTTTTTGCTTTTTGGCTCATTCAACTTCTTTTTTTTGTTTGTTAATAATCGCTTCTACTCTATCACTTTCTAATCTTAAGGCTCTTATTTCTTTTTTAGTAAGCCCTAGTTTTTCCAATGCTTTAACTTGATCTTTTTTATTCAAACCAAATAAGCTATCTCTTTTTGAAACTTTTATTTGTTTTATGCTTTTAGGATTTAATATAGCATTAACTCTATCTTCTTCTTTTTTCAAAAGCTTAATTTGCTTTTTACTTAATCCCAAGCTAAGCAACGAATCTATCTGTTCTTTTTTATTAAGATCATAAAGCTTATCCATGTTTGTTTTAGGTGGAGCAACTTTACCTTCTTTTTTATCAATACCTAATTCCCATGCTGACCATCCTAGTGCAAGAGCTACTCTTTTGTAGTATTCTATATCTTCATTACCAGCATCAACTATATTAGTTACTTTCTTAACAGCTCTATCAAGCGGTACATTTGTTGCTGCTGATATAACATTAGCGCTTGCTAAGTAAGCTGGATTATCTATAGACCAACCTCTTGTTCTCATTTCTTCTTGATTCCAAGAAAAAGATCTACCTGCCGACTGTAGTTTACCAACCTTAGAAGACACAGGTGGAGATATTTGTAATACTCCTTTAACTACCGCATCTTGATATTTAGGCGCCTTCTTGTCAGCTTCTTTGGCTAATCTTATAGCTGTATTCTTAACTACAGAAACTATAGCTCCACCAACTCCAATACCACGTAATATACTATCGGACATTCCATTTATAATATTGAAATACTTTTCGTTTTTCTTTTCTTCTTCTTCTTCATCGTCAAACGCGATAGCGAATAAAGCTTGTTGTAGAGCAGAGAATAAAAGGTTTTGTGCGACTCCGTAGTATATGATCTTAGATATGTTTGTTTTAGCGTCTCCTCGGCCATTCTTAAGGTCACTAGCAGCTTTTTTAATCAGTCGTGCATATTGTGCTGGCGTGTTAGCAAAAGCTAATACTACGCGTCCTAATGGACCAGCTTGTTGTTGACTAATTTTATCAGGTCTACTTGATTGTTGAGACTCTTCTGCTATTTCTCTAAAATCTCTAAATGCTTGTTCTTCAGCTTCTGCTTCTGTTAAACCTTCTTTCTGTAAAGCTTTAATTCTATTTCTATAAAACGATGCTCCACCCGATGCGATTGCAAAGCTATCTGCTAATTGTGTAGGTAAGAAACCAGCTTTTAATATTCCAGCAATAACATTTCTAGCGCTGTTTCCAGGACCTTTAGCCATAGCAGCAATATCAGCTTCATTTACATTGAGTTTCAGACCGCTACGTCTATCTAATAAAAATGGTGAATTAAATAACTTTTTAAAATCTTTCCAGTATTGAGGTTGATTAGCAAACGCAGCACCAGCTTTCAACACATTGTTATCACTGAAGTTTATAAAGTTTACAGCAGATATAGTTTGAAGTACAGCTGATCTAGTGTTAAAGAACATAATAGCACCAACAGAGTTTGTTAGCCAGTCTGTAAATCTAGCAGCTAATCTATCGGATCCAGAGCTAGTATTTTTTCCAGTTTTCATACGTTTAAGCATGTCAACCATAGCTTCTCTATAATTAGCACCGTAAGCAGCTTCAAGCTTATTAAGGTTTGCTTCAGAGAATATTTGATCTACATTTTGCTGCCATACCTCAAGATATTTAGATCTTTTAGTGGTATTTAAAGCTTTTATAAAGTCTGTGTCAATTGTTCCGGCAACCCAACCAGCATCAGGAGCCGCATATTCATCGCCCTTGTTTATAGCTATTAATTGATCTGCAAAAGCAGTTAGGTTAGCATCTGCGTTAACAAAATCAACTAAATCTTTCTGATCTTTATTAGATAGTCCAGGTATTTCCATACCTTGTTTGTCCCAAATATAAGCTCTAACAGCTTGCTCTTGAGTAAAGTTACTGTCTTTTATTTTTTTACGTAAGTTTTTAGGTACAATCTTCAAAGCTTTCTTAAGCCCCTTAAAGTCTTGCATCATAGCAGCTCTATCGTTTGCTAGGTTTTCCATTGCTCTTGCAAACGGATTTAATAAATGAGCTTTATACCAAGCCATTTGAGCGTCACCAATGTCTCCTTTGCCTAAAGTAGAGTATAACAAACCTACGAAGTCTTCAGCGGATGGTGGAATAAAAAAGTTAAACTTACCTTTATTAGCTCCAGCAACCTCAGCTTTAACTCTAGCATAAGTCTTGTCAGACGCTATACCAGTTTTGTTTTCTATAATATCATTAAAGTCTTTATTAAGATCTAATGATTTGCTAAATTTAAGCTCAACTTTTTGGCTAGCATCATCAACAGATTTCATTATATTTAAAATCTCTTGATTAGTTTCGCTTTTAGAAAGTTTTATTAATTTTGAAAGCTTGTCACTGTTTTTGGATTTAGTATATAAGTAAACTCTATTGTTGTCTAGCAGCTGTTTAACGATTACGCCAACACTGTTTAGCTTTTTATCAGAGGCTTTTTTAACTAATTCTTTTTGCTTTTTTTCAAGATCTTGAGCTATTTGCTCAGAAACGGCTAAAGACTCAACTCCTATAGGAACCTGATTAACAGCGTCTTTGCCTAGAAAAGTTAATGGGTTTAAAAAATCTCTAACAGCCGCGCCGCTAGCGTCTTTTTCAACTCTCATTCTTTCTGATATTACAGCTTGCTCTAGCGAAGCAGCGTTAACCCTGCTCATGTTTAGCAGTTCTGATTCGTTTATTTTTCCTTCTACAAACTTAGACAGGCTTTCTATAAAAAATTTATTAGCATTAAAAAGCTCAACAAGATGCTCATTGTGCATCATTTTGTTTTCGTTTTTAGTGTTTCCTTTTTCTGGCTTCATGTTGAAACTAGTTACAGGAACTAAACCTTTAAAGACGCCAGTCGCTCTGTTAACTTGAGATTCAAGTAAGTCAGCTACAGCGCTTATTGTTTCTTTACTTGGATTTTTAATAACTATATCAGCTAAAACATCATAAGCTCTAGTTAGTGCATCTCTATTTGCTTTTATAGTTTTTGTTACGTTTCCATCTTTGGATGTTAGTAATTTCTCTACCTCTTTTCTAGCTTTAAGCTTATTATCTTTATTTGATTCTACTATTTTTTGAACTTTACCTCTAAAACCTTTTTCTCCCCAATTTCTAGGAGCAAAAACGTCAATAAAATTAAAATCAGAACCGGTACCTTTTAAAATATCTTTACCATACATTTTAGCTAATAGACCTTCATAGCCTTTAACTCCTTCAGTAACAGCTTTATAAGTTAAAGGAACATCTCCAATAGTAATTCTAGTGTCACCAAATCCAACCGTATCTAGTAGAAACTGCTGAGTTTGTTTTGGTAAATCCTTAAACTCTTTACCTTTTGGTATCATGCCTTTTATAAAAAGCGAATGAGTTTTCTTTAATTGTTTTGAGTTTTCTTTTGAAGATATGTTTCTTTTACCTCCGTCTTTTAGTTTTAAGGTTTTTCTAAGTTTTTTATAGCTATTGTCGTTAGTAAACATTTGCTCAAAAGCTTCGTCTTGCTCCATACCTAAGATTTCAGCTCTATTTTCTAAAAACTCTATTTCTTGTACAATTTGACCAGGCGATAAACCTTTTAATTCTTCATTAAAGTATTTTAATAAATCCGGCTTATCTTTTAAAGATTTACTAAACTTAAGCGTAGGTGATCTATCTATTTCAGACAATACCTTAGCTCTTTTGGCTGGTTCCATCTTGTCTTTAGTAACCTCAGGAGCAGCATCTTTAACTAACATTTCAGTTACAAC
>Ga0196887_1000534_pt1 | contig 18017 bp, 18 predicted proteins | sample VirMetDEL_Mar_31_FD_169094 | JGI IMG/M metagenome (GOLD analysis project Ga0196887, IMG submission 169094) | Aqueous microbial communities from the Delaware River and Bay under freshwater to marine salinity gradient to study organic matter... | ecosystem: Environmental > Aquatic > Marine >... | reverse complement strand
TAATTGTTTCACTTGCTGGTGGTATAGAAATATAATTCTTAACCATCTCACCAATTAGCTGAACCATTGGCATAAATTCTTCTGTGTTCATCCAGTCTTGAGGATAACGAACTTCTTGTTTAACATTGCCTGCTAAGTTACCTGAATGATCAAACTCTTTAGATAATTTTTCATCTGTTAACATTTCTGTTGCTTTATCATCAAGCATTTTAGTAATGAAGTCAGGCATTCTGCCTCTCATTATTGTAGGACCAAAGGGTCTAATGGTATCGAACTTTAAGACTTGTTCGGCAGGTTTTTTCTTTTTAGGCATGATACCCCTTTCATTCTTTTTAAATATCTATTGTCATATAGCAAATATTTGCCTATAAATATAGGATTAAATACTTGGCTTAATTACAAGGGCAGCCTCCTTGCATTATATAACAATCATGATTTGCAAAAGGAGAACATGCTAAAGAAGATTTTTAAAGCTGCCAAAAAAGCAGCTCCCATTATCGGCGCAGGACTAGGCTTTTTATATGGTGGACCTATGTTGGGTTCAGCTTTAGGCGGTGGTCTTGGTAGTCTAGTTGCAGGTAGGAGTCCACAAGAGGCTCTTAGATTTGCCGCATTATCTGGATTAACAGGTGGAGCTCTTAGTAAATTTGGTGGTCTTCAAGCAGGTCAAGGATTAGGTGGATTGTTTGGTAGAACGGCTGCTACATCAACAGCAGTGCCATCAAGTGTTCTTAATGCAGCTTCAGGTGGTAATAAACTCTTACTTAAAGATGCTATAATGAAAGGCGCTGTGCAAAAGCCAGGTGTCCTTGGATCAATAATGAATTTTGCAAAAACTAATCCAATAAAAACAGCAAGTGCTCTTGCAGGATTAACAGGGCTTCTTGCTTCTAAAGAAGAAGAAGAAAAGAAATCAACTTTTGAAGATATATATGGTAAGGTACCAGGATTTGCTAACATTGGTGATGCACCTATGGGTGGAGTTGAATTGATTCCTTTTTCTCAATACGGACCTAACTTAACACAAAGGGCAATGGGTGGAGAAATAAATGGTTTAAAAACTTTAGGTTTAAGACAAGGTGGTTTTCCTCGTAAGAATGGTAAGATCGCTGGACCGGGAACTGAGACTAGTGATGATATACCAGCAATGTTAAGTGATGGTGAGTTTGTTATTAATTCAAGAACTGTAAGAGGACTTGGTCAAGCAATGGGTGGTAAAGGTAAACAAGATACTAGAGACAGAGGATCAAAATTCCTTTATAGTTTACAAGATAAATATGGAGGCAAAAGATAATGGCAGATGAAATAATACAAAGGCAGCAACAAGCTCCTTACATTGAAAGAAGATCTGAGCAATTACTTGCATCCGTATTTGGCGATCCAAATGCTGTAAAAGGAGCGGACGAAACAGAAGAAGCTTTTCAATTACGTAAATTAGGTAGAGCAGGTATTGCTCAACAAATACCAGGATATCAGTTTGCAGGTTTTACTCCAGAACAACAACGAGCTTTTGGTTTAGCAAGTCAAAATATAGGTTCTTACGCACCAGCTTTACAACAAGCTATGGGAAGTGCAACTCTTGGAGGAGGTGCATTAACAGGTGGTATTCAACAAGCACTTGGTGCAACACAAGCATATAATCCAAGTTCAGCGCAAGCGTTCATGGACCCATACCAACAACAAGTTACACAACAAGCATTAGCTGAATATGATAAACAAGCACAGATTGCTCAACAAGGTTTAGCTTCTCAAGCACAAAAGGTAGGTGCTTTTGGAGGCTCACGTATGGGTGTTCAAGAAGCAGAGCTTGGTAAAAATTTAGCCGACATTAAATCAAGAAGAATTTTTGAAGACTTATCACGTAACTATCAACAAGCACAAGGTGCTGCGATGGGTGCACAAGAAGCACAACAAAGAAGACAATTACAAGCGGGTCAATTACTTGGTCAAGCAGGACAAGGTTTAGCTAGTTTAGGTAAAACTCAAGCTGGTCTTGGTGCACTTGGGCAACAACTTGGTCAAGCAGATATTCAATCACTACTAGGTGTGGGTGGTATGCAACAACAGTTAGGTCAAGCACAAATGGAAGCTGCTAGACAACAACAAATTCAAGCACAGCAAGAACCATTTAGAAGACTTGGTTTTGCTAGTGATATATTACGAGGCACTCCAAGTAGCAGTATTCAATATACTCAACAGCCACCTACCAATCCATATGCACAAGCACTTGGTCTTGGTATTGCAGGCTTAGGAGCTCTTGGTCAATTTGGTCAAGGCTTTGGTGGTCTATCAGAGGGCTTTGGTAATTTGTTCGGAGGTAACTAATGGCCGTACCAGCAATAATACCTTTAATGATTCAAGGAGGTAGATTTGCTTTACCTAGAATCATGGGTATGGGCAAAGAGTTTATTGCTAAACAAGGAGGTCTTCCTTATTTAACATCTGGATCAAGAGCCGTAGTTCAAAGAGCAAATACTTTACCTGCTACAATAAGTGGTGGACGTTCGGGTTTACCTGCATTGATTAAAAATCCTTTATCTATATTTGGAAGAGGAGGCCGTAGCAAGGCTCCGCCAAATGTTAGAAGTGTTGAAACACCAACAACAGGAACAGCAGTAGTTCCATACAGTGCACAGCAAGGAGTATTTGCAGGATCAGCAGTACCATCAGGAATAAGAGCTGCAAAAATTCCTGGTATTTCGAATAAATATTTAACAATGACGGGATTAAATTTAGCAGGTGCAGGAATGATGGCACCAGGATTAATTGAAGATGAAGCAGAAATTTCTGCTAATCAAGAACCATCTACACCACCTAAAGCTGGAACAGAGGGTGGAGCTGCAGGTAGCACGATAGAAGAAACAAAAAAATTTACAAAAGAGAAAGAAAAAGAAATTAAAACAGAAACAGATAATACAGAAAAGAAAATTAAGAAAGGCGAATTAGATGATTATATTAAAGATAACATGGCAATATTCGATAAATATCTAGGTGATGGAAAAGAAAAAACTAAAGCAGGTTTATATAATGCAATGGTGCAGTTTGGTTTAAATTTAGCTAGTTCAAGAGGTGGTAATTTTGCTGATAAGGTAGCAAGATCAGCTAAAGAACCGATGCAAGAGTTTGCTAGATTAGGAAATGCTTTATCAGAACGTGCAGATAAAATTAAGATGGCTGCAGTTGAACAAGGATTAAAACGAGAAACTGAAGAAAGAGCGTTTGAAAGAGAAAAAGAATTAACAGAACTTGAAGCTGCAGGTGGCACAGACTTCCAACAAAACTTAGCTACAATAAGAACATTAGCACCTAATCTTTCAAACGAAGATGCAATTAAATTAGCTAAAGGAATAAAAATTGACGATGGTGTAGATGGATTTATTCAAAAAAATATTGTTAGTTTTATGCAACAAACAGACGAAGATGTAGAAACTGCAACTAAACAATTAGCCGATATATATAATTCAAGCACTGCACTAGCAACTGCTCCTACAGTATCAGAGGCTGACATAGCAAATCAACCAGACGGAGCTCCGTTTAAAGTAGAGGGAAGAGGCGAAGTTTTTGTTAAAGAGGGTGATCAATTAAGAATAGTAGGGTAGGTTAAAATGGCTGAACTAGGCGGTTTTAAAATTCTTGAAGAAGAAAATGAAGCTCCTAAATTTTTAGGTGAATCTTTAGGTGGATTTGAAATTACAAAACCTATCACAACAAAAACAGAAGAAGATATAAACAATAAAAAAACAGGGTTAGTAACATCTGCTGTAGCAGGCATTGGATCTGGTGCTGTAAAATCTGTAGAAGGAGTCACGACTCTTGGAACTACATTAATTGATTTAGGATTAGGAACAGACTTAACAAAAGATGTAGAAGATTGGTTTGATAACACAAAAACTTTTACAAAATTAGAAGATCTAGCAGATGATAGATGGACTGGATCTGTTACAGAAGTATTAACACAACTTGGTGTACCAGGTGGTATAGCTTTAAAAGCTGCAAGTAAATTAGTTAAAGCAAAAAATGCAGGTTTCTTTGCACGTAAACCAACGACTACAAACGCATTGGCTGTAGGTTTAGCAGAAGCTGCCGCACATACAAATGATTTAGGAACAATAGGTGATGTTTTTGGAGGACCAACAGAGTCAGACAGTCAAACAGGATATGTTGGTAGAAGAGAAGCTTTTCGTCGTTTAAAAAATAGATTTAAATTTGGTGTAGAAAGTGCAATTGGTTTCGGTGTTTTTGATAAAGTATTACTTCCAAGTTTAAGAGGTCTTGGTGGTGTTATTAAAGGAAGTGATGGTAGTATGTTTAGTTTTGGAAAAAAAGGAGACTTACTGCATAATCCAGCAAAGGTCAGTTATATTGATGATGCTGGAAATCCTGTATCATTAGAAGCTGCGGAGGGTTTTGCTTTTAATAAAAGTAATATTGTTAGATACATTGATAAAATATTTTCTTACACAAGATCAAGAGCCGATCGTCCTGAACAAATGTTTAAGTTTGAAAGAGATATGATAGGTGCCAATAGAGCCGCTATTGAAGCTGCAAGGCGCTTGGCTCAAGACTTGGAAACAGCCGCAGGAAAAATATTAGACAAAAAATTTGACGAAAGAATGGGTTCAAAAATGATTAAGGAAAGAGATAAAGTTATGGAAATGTTTCATGACTATTTAACGACAAGCGCTAAAAAAGATCCAGATAAACTTAAAGGTATAGTTGAACGTATAAATGCTGCAGGTTTTTCAGATGTCGTTCCAATACTAGGTAGCATGCGTACAAAAATAGATAGTCTTTCTCAAAAAATTATAGCTAATCCTTTAGCACAATCTGCTGATCCAGGTGGCACAAAATTTGTTGACACAGTTGCAGCTAACATTGGTGAGTATTTAACAAGAAGTTATAAAGCTGGACCAAAAGCAACAAGAGAAAAATATCTTAAAACCTTAAGACGAACTGATGAAGGAAGACAAGTTATTGAAAAAACAAAAGGTTATATAGCGACAAAAATTCCACAATTAGGAACGGCTATAAAACAAGGAGATGACATAGTTGGTTTTACACCAAAAGATCCATCAACGGCAAAAGTTATGGATAATTACATTAATACAATTGTAAGAGCTGGTGATGAGCAAGGTGTTGGTGATATTTTAGTAAAGAATAAAGTTGTTGATGCAGAAGTATTTAAACAACGAAGAAATTTACCAAAACAAATTCGTGAACTTCTTGGAGAAGAAACTGACGTTACAGAACAGTACGTTAAATCAATAGCAAAGATGGAGGATTTTTTAAACTCCTCTAAATATTTTCAAGAGGTGTACAATTCAGGAATGAATAAATATATTTTTCCCAAAGCTGCAAGCGGTGATGGTGTTAGTTTTACAACACAAATTAAAACTGCCAATCCTTTTAATCCTTTGAATGGTAAATATACAACAAAAGAAATAGCTGAATCTCTCGCAAAATTTTCTGATGATACAATAGGAGGTAGTGCATTAGGAACTTTATATCGAACAGCTTTCTTAGGTGGAAAAGCGTTAACCCAAGAAATGAAAACAACGTTGTCACCTATTACTCATTTTAGAAACTTTGTTAGTGCATTAGCTTTTTCTGCTGTTAATGGTAATTTATTTAGACCAGGTAATTTTGCTGAGGCTAGAAGAACATTATTGCCAAATTTAAAAAGTCAACTTGCTGGAGATATGAAAAAAAGATTTAACTCAGCAGCAGATTATCAAGCACAGTTTGATGAGTATCAAAAATTACAACGTCTTGGTATTGTTAATACAAGTGCAAGATTAGGAGATATTACAAGAACGTTTGATGAGGTAGCTGAAGGAATAGAAAATACAACTGAACTTGGAAAAGCACAAACACTGTTAGGATCCATGGGTGAAAAATTAAAAATATTTGATCCTATTAGAAAAAGTGCAAGAACATTGTATCAAGCTGAAGATGATTTTTATAAAATACAAAACTTTTATGCTGAAAGAGCAAAGGTTCAAACAATATTTAAAAATGCTTTTGAAAATGATAACGCAAGTTTTATTGCTAGATACGGAGATGAAGCAAAAAAATTAGGTATTGATGACTTAAATGCTCCGGGTGCAATAGATGATTTTTTAGATCAGTATGCTGCTGACATTGTTAGAAATAATATTCCAAACTATGACTACGTAGGATCAGGGGTTCAGTTTTTACGTAAATTACCTTTTGGTAACTTCGTTGCTTTTCCTGCAGAAATAATTAGAACTGGTGTTAATACAATTACAAGAGGTATCAAAGAATATAACGATCCATTGTTAAGAGGTATTGGAATTAAAAGATTAGGAAGTATGGCCGTGTTTGGTCTTGGTTCAGGAAAAGCTTTTTCAGAAATAGGTCAAGCAATAACTGGTGTTACAAATGAACAAATGAATGCACTGAGAGAGTTTATTCCAAAATGGTCAGAAAACTCAGACTTAATACCTATTAAACAAGATGGTGAATTATTTTACATAGATTATTCTCACACCAACGCTTACGATGCATTGACTCGTCCTTTTAGAACAGCTCTTAATGAAATGAAAAAAGGTGCTGTTGATGAAGAAGGGTTTATGAAAAATATGACAACTGCTGCAATCGCTGGAACAGCGGAGGTTATGAAACCGTTCGTGGAAGAAGCTATTTTTACAAGTTTTGTTTTAGATATCTTTGCAAGAGGTGGTGCAAGTAAAGAAGGTTTTAGAATATACAATCCAGAAGATCCTCTTGGTGATAAGCTGAGAAAGGTTACACTAGAAGCACTGAAAACTTTTGCACCTGGTTCAGCAAATCAGTTTTATAGATTAGGATTATCAGCTACTGGAGACTTTGATAAATTAAATAGGCAATACAAAGTAATAAATGAGTTTGCTGGTGTCTTAGGTTTTAGAATACAAAATCCTTATTTAGAAGATGCGTTAGGAAAATATAAAATATCAGAGTACAAAAAACGTATAGAAAATTCAAAGAAAATTTTAACTAGAGATTTAACTAGAGGAACGGTAACTCCAGACCAAGCTGTTGAAATATACAAAAAGGCAAACAGAGCAAAGTTGGATGCAGATAAACAAATGTTACGAGCTATTAAAGCAGCAGAAATTTTAGGAGTCAGTAAAAAGAAAATAAACAAAGCTCTAAACATAAGACTATCTAAAAAAGAAAAGAGCTCTTTATTACGTAATAAATTTACACCTTATAGAGTTCCAGATTTTTTAAAAAAGAATCTTCGTGACACAGGTAAATTAAGAGGTTTACCAAACTACGCAAAAGATATACTTAATTCAATTCAAGATAGTTTTAGAGACCTAAGAGGCTCGACATTGTTTGAAGATCCTAATTCTATCTTTAAAGGTAAGGGCACCATAGGTGGTAGCGCTACAAGATTTATGGAAGGGCCGTTTGGTTTTGGTGATCCAGCTCCTCTTGTAACTACAAATCCTTTAGAAAAAGCACCAACACCAGCACCCATCGTAGCTCCTCCTAGTAGTTTAGGTGGGTTTAATATTATTTCAAGTGATTTAGGAACTGGCACAATATCACCATCAGATAGATCTCAACTTGCCAAAAGCGGAGATATTGATATAACTGAAGCATTAGTAAATAGAGGATAATATGGCTAGAGGACGAAGACCAAGAAAAGTAAATCAATCCAAGAGAAGAAGAAGTGCGGCTTCGGCTAGAAGAAGACGTGAAGAGAGTGCTGGTATTGATAGAAGAGGTTCTTATTTAGCTACTAGAAACAGACCTGATATACGAACAGGAAGTAATAATAGATTTGTAGCACCAAAACCAGACGCATTCTCAGGTAGAGAACAAGGCATTGCTGCCGCTAATACAGGAAGTAAAGAAGATAAATTACAACAAAGTGTAGGTAGTCTTGATAGACGAATTGCTACAGCATTAGAAAAAAAAGATACGGATTTAGCAAAGGATCTTCGTTCACGACAAAATAAATTTGTAAAACAATTAGCTCTTGAAAGAGTTAGAAAAACTCCCGGTGGAACTATTCAAGGTAATGTTAGAATGCGTGATGGCACACGGCCTATGACAACAGCGGGTTTTGATGTATTTCAAGATACTGTTGATAGAGATTTCTTAGATCCAACAAGAAGATTACAAAACTTATACCCAGAACAAGCTAGAGAAATGTATCCTATAGGATCAAGATTACAGATGGGTCTTCCTACAGTGCAAGCAATTAAAGCATTGTTTGGTGTAAAAGATAAACCAATACCATACAGTGATCCAAGAATGCCAGGTGAAAGATATCCTTTGGATTTTATGCCAGAAGGAAAAGTATTTGCAGCACCAACTGAAGATGTATTTATGGAGGATTTAACAGATGATAAAAGTGTACCACTTCCAGAAACAATAGAAGAACAACTAATTCTTCCAAAACAATTTGATGTAATAGATCCTAGCACAAGATCAGAAATAGTTGATGAAACCATGGGCGATATAATAGATTCAGGTGTTCAAGATTTTAGTGCGTTAGATAAAGAGTTTCAAGAAGATCAAAAACGAATAGAAGCAGAGAATGCTTTACAACAATCTTTAGAAGATGAAGCGCAAAGGCAAGAAACAGCACAAATTTTAGGAAGTTCTGGATATAATTTAAATCAAGACGTAATAGATGATTTATTTGGTCAAGGTCTTTTAGAAGAAGGGACTAATTACTTTCCCAATCCAAGAATAGGAACCAACCCTCTAATAGATGAAGCTCTAGCAAGTTATTATCAATCATTACAACAATAAAAATGAATCTTAAAACTATCAACATCACCGCAGTTATTATTGCAGGTGTAACTGTTATCTACAGTTATGGGATGTTAGTAAACAGAGTCGCTGCCAATGAAAATAAGGTAAAAGATTTAGATATGTTGCGTATAGACGCACGGCTCTCGGTCATTGAAGCAAATGTTGTAGCGATCAATGATAAAATAGATCAAGCTATTAAGTAGCATTCATTACAAACATATTTGATTCAAGGCACCAAGTCTGCGTATAGACAGGATTTATTCCTTGTTCAGTAGCCATATCAATAATACTATTTTCCATCACAATACGTCTTGCTTCACACTTCTCTTGATCAAAGTATAACTCAGCCGTATGTTTTACTGAAGGCATGCCGGGCATAGAGATCATTGATATAAGTAACCATATTTTAATCATTACTTATAGAAATAGCACTTTCCTTCTTTAGTTACCATGAGTAATTTTACACCCATTTTTTTCTGTATTTTTGTGGTCATTCTTCTTATCTTATGACCTGCATGTGTGCCTGTTTTTCTTATACTTTCGCTCTTTACATCTATCTTTATCGTGTCTCCTCTATCATTTAGAGCAATCAAGTCGCACGGCCCAAGGCCACTAATGTTATGAAAAACGTAGTAATTTCTTTTCGTCAGCCAGTGCATGGCTACAAGATGGTTTAAAAAACCAACCTTTTGCTTTCTATTCAATTTCTCCCCACGAAGGTCCTACCTCGCAGTCTACTTTACAAGGAACTCTTAATGGCACGGCACTCTGCATAATCTCAATAACTTTTTTCTTTTGTTCTTCAGAGTATACAGAAATATCTAGTTCATCATGTACCTGGATTAAAGGTGTAATACCTTCTTTAAAAACATCTATCATTGCTTTCTTTGTTTGATCAGCAGCGGATCCTTGGATCAATCTATTCAAAGCTTTGTATGTCCAAGCACGTCGTATTCTATTTATACCACCGTATTCTGCTTCAGCATCTTTAAATGATAATGGTTTATGAATACCATAAGAAGATGGTTCCCATAAATCAAAACGACATTTACGTCCTAATATTGTTCTTATGAACCCCATTTTCTGTGCTCTACCCATCGTGCCTTCTGTCAATACTTTTACAAAAGGAACTGTAGAATGATATTGTTTAAAAATATCATCAACATCTTCTTTATCTAATCCTAATTGGGATCCAAGTTTACCTTTACCCATACCGTACATCATACCAAGATTAATTGTCTTGGCTTGTTTACGATCTATGCCTGCCATATCAGCAACAACTTGATGAAAATCAGTGTCTGGTTTATTATTATAATCATTTAATAATTTTTCTACAGAAGCAACATCCCATTTAGTTGACTCACTAACCAAGGCTCCATAATGTATAAGAAGACGAGGCTCTTGTTGTGAATAGTCAAAACATCCCCACTCCTCACCTTTTTCTGGCACAAAGATTTCTCTTATTTTAGGACCTATATCTTTATTACGAGCTGGTATCTGCTGCAAGTTAGGGTTTTGCATGCTTAACCTTCCTGATATTGTACCGCCTGTCTCTGAACGTAGCTGATTTACATCTGCATGTATGCGACCACGATAAGAATGTTTTAAAATAGAATCTATAAATGTTGTTCTTGCTTTATTTAACTCTCTTGCTTTTACTATATTCTGTGCGAACGGATTAGAATGCGTTGCTAAAAAGTTTTTATCAAAGCTCGGTAAACCTGTTGGTGTTCTGTTGTATCTTATTTTAAGTTTATCAAAAGCTTTTGCAATTGATAATGGAGCAAGTATCTCCACCTCAAAACCACATGCTTTATATAAGCTAGATAATATCTTCTTCTCTGAATTCTCAAAATCTTTTTTAATACGTTCTGCTTTTTCTGTATCAATGCGCACTCCTTTCTTTTTCATAGCGAATAGAACATGAAACAATTCTGATTCTGTGTTAAAAATATTTAATAGCTCCTCTTGAGTTATCTTTAGTTGCAATGCTTTCCATAACTTTAAAGTAACTGCAGCATCTTGTTCAGCGTAAGGACCAACATACATTGGTGGTAGTTTCCACATCTCACTCTTTGCATCCACGCCCCACTCTTTTGCAGCTTCATACAATAAAGATTCTGATTTTGTTTCTCCAACATACTCTTTTGATAAATCTTTAAGAGAATAATTAAATCTATTTTCATTTACTAAAGGTGCGGCAATCATCGTATCTATTATTCTGCCGTGCACTTTTAATCCTAAAGCATCTAACCATCCAACATCATACATGGCATTGTGAAATATTTTATCACAAGGTAATTCTAAAATAGGTTTAAGTTGATTAAGAAAAACGTTTTGATCAAAGTTACCACCACCCTCATGTGCTATAGGATAGTATCCTTCCCAACCATCCACGGCCAACGCAACACCAATAACTCTTCCTTGTTTAGTAGCCCATCCAGGTCCTACACCATTTTTTATACCATCATCTTTTGTTTCTAAATCAATAGCGATTTCTTTCGCTCCACTAAAATTAGGTACTGTTTCTGGTGGTACCCACTCACTAGGAGTTTGAAAAAGAGAAGGCTGTCTAAACATGTAATCCTCTTTTCTCACCAGCTCTCAATACTTTTTTACATATATCAAAAGTTATTGATCCTTTTCTATCATTAAAATCCCATGTGCAAAAAACTGTGTTTTTTTTTGTATATCCTTTTTCGTTATCTATTCTATCAATAGATATATTTGTTCGTGTTCTAGTAAATTTTCTTCGTCCATCTTGTAATACAGAGCCTAGATGTGTCATAATTTCTTTTGTATAAAAACAATGATAACCATATTTTTCTTTATGTTCCTCCCAATGTTCAAACATCATTTCTTTTGTTGTAATCTCGTGGTAAAGACTACTATGAATATATTTTTTTTTCCTAAAAACTCTTCCATACCAACTATTAATTAACTGCATTAAAAATCCACGTTCTGTGTTTCTATAAGAAGAATCTTTTATAACAGTACAGAATTTACATTGTGTTTTAAAACCTCTTGAAATTGCTTCACGTTTAGCAAAATATTCTTTTGTAGTAGGATATGATTTACCGCAAACAGTACATTTTGTTTTCACTTCGTTCGCTCATCTATTTCCCCTGCAATAGCTGCATAGGCCGCCAAGTCTACATAGCTGTCTGGTTTATGTGCATGCATTAGTCTAGCGACTTTAACTAAAGCCATACACATTGCCACATCATGGGGTGTTAATTTTTTGCGGAGGAAAATTGACCACAATGCAGCAATGTTCTCATGATTGGTAAGCTTATCGCCGTAGTCTTCTTGGCGATCACCTCCAACTAATTCTTTTGCTTGTTCTAAAATATTTTCACAGATCATAGTTCTGTAAACTCTCTGTTAGATTGGCTCTCAATAATGTGTAAAGATTTTTTTGCTCTTGTTGTAGCAACGTAAAACACTCTCCTCTCATCATCTCTTTTTTGCGCAAGACTTAAATCTGCCTTACGTGGTAAGTCCTTTAATACCATAACATTGTCTGCTTCGCCACCCTTAGATGCATGAATTGTAGATAATTTTATATTTTTCGATTTATTAAAGGATGATCTGCGCATTGCTGCATTGATATAACGTTGCATCGATTCTGGTATTCTATCTAATGCAATGTTCCATTCACTATTGATGTCAGCATTTAAACCATGTCCCACGACCAACGATTCGTAATTATATTTAACTTCTTCACTCGCTGTTTTTATGGCTTCTTTATGACCATGTTCTATATTACCATTGCCACTCATGTAATAATAAATATCTTGTGCTGCAAATACATCTATCTCGTTTCCTTCTTTTAAATTATTCCATCCTTGTATTGCTCTGATCATACGATCAGAAATAGAAGATCTATTTTTATATTCATAAAACAATCCTTGGTATTTTAAATCATCTGCTATTTGATCTAATACATAATTAGTTCTTGCTAAAATTAACCACGATCCATTTGTTAAATCTATTTGGTTATTGAATCGCATACGATGACGCTGCACTATTCCTTCTTCTTCTTTTGGATTCCAATCTTTTTGTACACGATCATTAACTTTACTAATCAAGTTATCAGCTACTTGGTGCACGGCTCTAGGCACTCGGTAAGACTGTGTTAGTATTTCTCTTTCCCCACCTATGAGTCCTAATCTTTTTGTATCAGCACCCGCCCAATCAAATATAGCTTGGTCATCATCTCCTGCAATGTAAGCTCGTTTTGAATTACGAATAAGTATCTCTGCCATTTGCCATTGAATAAAACTAAGATCCTGTGCCTCATCAATAATTACAACTTCAAACCTAGGACAATTTTTTTGTTTATTAAATTCTACAATCATATCTGTAAAATTAAATTTACTGTGTTTCTTTTTGTATCGCTCTAAACCTTTATCTATTTGTCGTAGCTTTTCAAATCCTCCTTGAATATGCTCACCACTACGCATGAACTCATTTGATAGTGATACGTTTTTTATTTTTGCTTGATCAATTATTTTTAAATAAGGATCCTGTGGTAATGAAATACCTAACTCATCTACTGATTTATTTGGATTAATTAATTTAACTTGTAGATAATCAGAAGCTGCTTTGTAATCATCATCATCCATAACATCAGCATTTTTTAATCCTAACATTAAGAATGCCATACTGTGTAGTGTACGAAAGTATTTAAAACTTTTACGATCCAAATTAAATTTCTCCATTGCTCTCGTCACTGCCTCTCTTGCAGCTTTTTTTGTAAAAGCAAAATATCCTATTCGATCTGGTGGAGTTCCTTTTTGTAGTTCTGATTCAACAATACCAAGAAGATGTGTTGTCTTCCCGGTACCTGGTGGACCAAAAACTATTTTAATTTTCTGACTTTGACTGTCTTGTAATATCATCTTGCAATAGCATTAAGTTTAATTTTATCATTTTTAAATCGTCTACTAATATTCTTTTTGTTAGCTTCATGTTTTTACTCTCGGCTTTAGCTACGAGTTTCGCAGCTATTCCTAGAGTTTCTTTAATTAGTTTTTCCATTCATCACCTCTAAAATTGTTTTCCCTATATAGTAAGGTATCTGTGGTACCAAACTATTTCCTAATGATTTAAGTCTGTCCACCCTTTTGGGTATCCCATGAGCCACTCTACCCATGTTGGGTTCAGACTCCCACCACCCTTGACCCACTGTTCCTTGTCCTTCTTCGCTACTCTCACGGGAAGAATTGAATCTCGATGTGAATTGATTACGGCTTTGCCACTGTCTTTGTAATCTCTCGTCGTTGGTGTTGGCCACATCAACTTCGGATGTGCTACTTGATCGTTCAAACTGATTGGCATTTTCTTTTCTAGTTTCATTTTCATTCTCTCCTCGGAGCTCGGCCCTCGGCCACTGTGAGCGTCTGGAGTGCGCCAATATCCAGATTCTTTCTCTTTGGTGGTTGGCACCGATGCTCGAAGCTGAAATACTAAACGGCCTAACGGAGTAGTCTTCACTCTCCAAGTCCTCGATAACGGTGTCGAGACCGAGTTTAATGTGTCCACTAACATTTTCTCCAATAACCCAAGTCGGTCTGAGTTCTTTGACAAGTCTAAAATACTCTGGCCAGAGGTGTCTCGGATCTTGCTCACCTTTTTGGCGACCTGCGATGGAGAAAGGTTGGCAAGGGTATCCTCCCGTAATGATGTCGATGGAATCAATTCCATCTGCTTTAAGTCTTTCATAATTCAACTCCTTTATATCTTCATACTGTTTAACATGTGGCCAGTGTTTTTGCAGCACTTGTCTTGGATATTTTTCAATATCACAAAATGCTTTTGTTTCAAAACCTCCAGTGGCTTCAAGTCCTAGACTGAAGCCACCGATACCACTGAATAAATCTAAGTGCTGTAATTTCATATACCAATTTTAATATTATGTTTACGATAGAACTCTACAAGTTTCTTATGAGCCTCACTTGGATTTTTATTTTTCATGTTAGTATAGATTGTTACCTTTTCTTTTCCATAAAATGGATTCTTAGGATCATCTATTTTTTTAATTATTTTCTTTTTCATTCTCACTCCTTTGTTTAAAATGATATCTCATTATATCCCGCATTAATATTAAAGTCAAGAAGTTTTTTAGAAAGGTAAATCCTCCTCTTTGTTTAAATCTTCTTCCTTCGGTAAGGGTAGTGATTCGATTCTTTTAAAACTTTCATTATCGATTTCCCATAACCTAGTATTCTTTTTTTCTACTTTTCTAACAACTGACTTTGCATCTCTCTCTTTTAATCGTGCAGCTACTCTTACCGCATCAAAACCTCTGAACCTTTGTTTCTCTAAATACATTAATAAGAATTCCATTTTGAAATATATCTTATCGTTCTCTTCAAAAGCTTTACCATAATTTACTTCATCAATAGTTAAACCTTTTCCTTGGTCATTTACGTATGCGTGTAAGTGCTGATCAAATCTACCTTCTGGGGAAACATCGTCACCCATTTCAATGATCTCTGCATTGTTACCAATCTCTTGTAATTTTATCTTCCAATCTTTTCTTGATAGATCTGGAAGGATAACATTTATTTGATCATAAACAGTTTCTTGAAATGTATCTTGTTTATGTAATGTCTTTGTTCTTACACGAACTTGTCTGCCATCAATGGTTATGTACCAAATAGAATTCTCTGTTTGATATTTTTTTATACTATCAAAACCAAACTCAAAATCTCCACCAATACCAAACTCTCTCTTACGACATTGAGAAGAGTCACAGAAGCTGCACATTGGTTGATCCTTACATTTGTATTTGTAATCTGTTTTCTGATGTTGTTTAATTGTTTTATCTACTTGTCTATAAGACAAAGGTTTGTTCATGTACTTGTTATTAAACTCAGAAATTTTATTCTCCCAATCATCTGGCCATTTCTTTTTTGCATACACTGAGTAATGATACAAAACATTATCACGACCACCTTCATCAATACCAACATTCATTAATGTTTCCAGGCAAGGTGGTCCATCAAATCCAGATGTTTTTTTCTTTGTTTTTATTTTTATCTTTTCAAAATCTTCTTTTTTAATTTTGTGTTCATCATATAGATCAAAGAACTGATCCAATGTAGCAGCACTGCCATCATCAAGAAAAGCATAGCGCATAGTATTACTGCTATCAAAGTAAGGTAGATTAAGAAAAGAACCAATGTCTCCTCTAGTCGTATTGAGTTCAACTTGCTTTGGAAATATTTCACAACTGCCATAGCCTAATCCTCCAGCTAATTCCATCAACTTGTTTCGCATGATCTCTGCTGTGATTGGTTCTTCTGTAAAAAGAAATAAATGTGCACCACCACTTTTTGAACGACATGGTACAAATGGTAGTTTATTTTTTCGTATATTGGAAATTACTTTTTTATAATCTAAAGGATAAGTATCAATGTCAATACAACCCCAAGAACAAGTGCTATCATCTCTAATGGGGATACTTCCCAAACTAGGCGCTTTACCCGCAAGATGATCTTCCCATAATGTATCTGATATAAAACCTCTTTTAGTAACTGCATTGCCTCCTACCTTTCCGTTTTTAATATCACCCGGTGAGTATTGACCATATGCCCTATCTAAACCCTCGAATATTTTTTTAAATTTTTGTGTGCTCATGATGTAAAATAGTTAAATGCAGGCCCATGATTATGCGTTGTTTAAGAAAGCATAAGTTGTAGAACAACACATAATCTGACGAACGGGCCTGTAATCCGTTAACCATTTTCTACAACCTAACTGTTAAAAGGGTACTTTATCTTGTGAAGTTTTATCCTCCTCCATTTCTGGTTGAAGCTTCTCCTTCGCTGCACCCATGTCTTTAGAAAAAGCAGATGCCTCACTGACATGCGCTTCATCTGTTAACATAGAGTCTAGCTCTATCTTCCACTTATACCAGGTTTTATCTCCATTCTTTGCCTTCTCTGATTTAAGAAGATAAGAATGTGACCACATTGGTGGAGTAAAATAAGTTCCTTTTGAATTTTGGATCTTTAAATTTTTCATTTTACTATTCCAATTTCTACTTGGCGTAAGCTGCGATGACTTCATTGAGATCACTGCTTGACTTGTTTCACCCTTCCCCCCTATAATTAACACAAAGTAATTAGCCGTCTCTTCGATGTAATTACCTGAGTTATCATTCTTATAAAACTTATTATCATCACCACGTATCGTGTCATTCATGACTTCTTTTGATTGGTGCACGGCCACAGGCCCTTTAGCACCACTACCAACAGGAGCCCACTCAACGTAAGTCTTATGATAAACACAAGGGATAACCTTAACCCCTTGATCACTAGGCCACCAATCTCCAGTAACAGAATTAAGCACATGACCTGCACGTAGTGCATCATCATTTTCTAACTCTGGAGACATAGCTTGTAGAAGTTTTAAACGAGGAAGCTGCAGATCATCTGCGCTCATCTCTTCAAATCCTGTATCAACTCCTTCGAATTGAGACATAATAGCAACAGCATTGTTGCTTTCTTTTTTCTGAACTTGTTTATTCATAATTCATACCTCATTGTTTAAAGTTACGATTGCTTGATACTGACTTTATTAAGCCTAAAGGCACCAAACAATTTCTCATCAAAGTCTACTCCATCTCTGGATTTTGCATTCAAGTACGAACGTAATGTACTCGGATGTATTGATGAGGTTTCATTCGGAACGAGTCCCGAATCCTCTGCTAGTTGTTTGAATTCTTGGGCTACTTTGTCTTCACCTTTTTTGAAATCCACACTAACTATGTTCTTTATTATATCACCATCACCTTGATCACGCACCCAATTATGTGCAGCATCTTTATTTTCTTCTTTAATACTACAATAAAGTTGTTCTTTTGTGGTGACTTTAGATCCGTCTGTTAATTTTAATTCAGACACACCTTTTGATTGAAGAAGATCTGTAATGCTGTCAGCTAATACTTGCTCTTCCTCTTTTAGTTTTTTTATTTTTACTTCCGTTAATTCAATTTGTTCTTGAACCGAACGTATGCGTTCAATCTCTGATCCTAATTGACCAAGAGCTTCATCATCTATTTTATTAAATGATTCTGTTGATACATCTTCAAATAATTTTGTTATGTTATTCATATGCTCTCCCATATTTTTCTATTTACTACTTGCAATTTATCTCATAGTCAACTATAAAAATAAAAAATGAGTGAATATAATTTTAAAACAAAGCCTTATGCCCATCAGTTAGAG
>Ga0196887_1000533_pt1 | contig 18021 bp, 23 predicted proteins | sample VirMetDEL_Mar_31_FD_169094 | JGI IMG/M metagenome (GOLD analysis project Ga0196887, IMG submission 169094) | Aqueous microbial communities from the Delaware River and Bay under freshwater to marine salinity gradient to study organic matter... | ecosystem: Environmental > Aquatic > Marine >... | reverse complement strand
CCTTCCTTCTGAGCTGCTGCTAGAATCTTCATAACAAACAACGACTTACCAGTCATCGACTCACCAGCTAGCATAGTCACCCTACCTTTAGGAATACCACCATGTAGTGAACCTGAAATAATAGCATTTAAAACATACGAGCCTGTATCAATCCAACCACCAACTCTACTAAGAGTGCTATCGCTCAAGTATGTTGCAAAGGGGTTAATTTTATCAATCTCTGATAAGGCGCTTTCGATATCTTTATCCATATATCGTATTATAGCATACAAAAGAAAAGAGTCAAGCAGTAAACCACTTGACTCTTGAATTAATTTATCCTATATAGGCTACTCTTCACTAAAAAGCTTTACCACTTCTGGCTCTTCTTCTGACTCAGGAGGTTTTGGAGTATTAATCTGTGTTACCTGCTGAATAAGCTTATCATCTAGCTCTACATCCGAAACAACAATTGCGGACTTATTAAACGTCCAGTTATTTTTGTCCTTGTCGCCTTTAATCAACTCCATGAAAATATATGGAAACGATTGTACTTGAAGATTTCCATCTTCAGCGTTTGGATGTACGTGAACAATAATAGGATTCTTTAGTGTAAGTGTAGTTTTATCTTCACTTACTTTTTCTCCAACTACTGTGCGGCCGATATGATCTGATATTGTAATAATCTCTGACATGATATATAAATTATAGCTTACATTTTAATACTTGCAACTAGGCTTTTTGCCTTTGTTAGTGCTTTAGCGGAGTCCTTACTGGTATCTGCTTCAAGTGCTTGCACTAATTCCAGCACTGCTCTACGTACTGACTCTACCTGTGGAGAAACATTTTCCCCTGCACCTGTATCTGCTCCAATAATAACGTTTCTAATTACTGCTAGGATAGCTACTACACCGGTGATTTTACCTCGCTTAAAAGCAGGGTGAGCTTTTGGTGTGTTGTCGTCTTGTGGACGATCTAAATATGATTCTGACATATATCTATTTATACCGGTAATGTTATTATGCAAATATATCAAAAAGTTCTGTTTGAACGTTGTTAGATGGCTTACGAATAACCCAACCAATATTATCGTAAAACCGCTTTATTGATTCAAATAGAATCTTCTCAAACATCTTTTCGTAATCTGGCTTAAACGTTTCAGCAAACTCGGCAGGAAAATCGTACTTAAAACCAATCGTATCTAATCCGTACTTATTCGGCTGCTCAACATACATATACCTAACCTTATCACCAGAGGTAATTTCTTCGTATTTGTTACCAGTGTTTAATCGCTGTAGCATTTGATTATAAAAATACGATGACTTGACGTGTATAGGCATGCCCTTACAAGTATTAAACCCATTACATTGCGGTGCATATTTATCGTAGTTTTTGACACCCATAACGAACGATATTTCTTCCGGAGCAAGAGACTTAAACGTATCATACGACTCGTTTAGTATTTTATTTGTAGCCTGCAACGACTGTGTCGTAAGCATAGTCTCGATTATACCCTTTGCATATGGCTTAATAGCATTAGGCATTGTAGTACGTACAACCTCTACACCGGTATACTTAAACTTATCTTCCTTGATACCCTCGTCGTCTAAAATATGCATAACATACCTTTTCTTCTGCAAGAAGATACCTACATCAGCTATACACTCACGCTTAAATACAAACCGACTATCTTGAGTTAATATTGCCTTTTCAGCCCACTTGTTAATATTTACATTAAGATAGTCTTCGATTTCTTGAATTTTATCGTACGTTTCTTTGTGTACATCTTTACCATCCCAAAACTTAATTATACCTGCATCAACTAGCGGAGCAATTGATATATAACCAGAGTCAGTATCGTTGTATACAATACACTGCTCAAGATCGTAGTCAGATATATCAGGTAACTCTTGTTTGAGAAATTCCTTGATATACTCATTCGACTGCTTAATAACTGCTTGTCCTGTTAGTGTTACTGACGAAGCAATATCATCATCACCTATAGGTGCGCGCTTGTTACCCATGTATCCGTAACAACTATTAACAAGAATCTTAATAACCATCTGCTCAGTATTAAGCCTTTCAACTTCATACTTCAACTCGATATTCGACGGATCCTTTTTATATTGTTGCTTCGCCTTAAATAACTTCTTCTTAATCTCAACACGTTTATCGTAATAATATTCTAGAAACTCAGGTATGATACCTTTCTTCTTTTGTGAGAACATAAAACCAGCTTTAGATAAGGAACACTGCTCGTCTTTCAGAAACTTTGAAAACGCCGGCTTTGATAGACTAAACTGCTTACCCGATACGTGTTGAATAACAACATTATCATCAACAACATCAACTCTACCCACCTTCGTCTCAGGTGATGTGTTAAGTGATATCATTACGTTTGGGTATAGGGAGTTAGCATCAAAGGATACTACATTATTCTTGAAGCCGCCTTTAGGCTCTGCAACATATGCACCTGGGTTCTTACCTTCAGTCATCGGTCTTACAAAGGTAGATAATACCTCACCCCTATTGCGTGCACGAATACTTAAAGCACCGTTAATAACCTGAATCGTACCCATTGCACCTTCTAATGTAGTTAGACCTACATATGATAGCATTCGAAGTAGTGAAAGGTATTGCAACTTTTCTTCTAATCTTACAAGTAGGTTAACGTCCTGAATGTTGTAGTCGACAAACAGATCCCAATCCTTCTGCGATAACTCAGCAAGACTCATATCACCGAAGTCCACCTTCTTTTGACCTAGTTCAATTTCACCAATAGCGTCTAGTTTGTATGACTCGCGTAACTTAAGACAGAATCGTCTGTAAATATCTAGGTAGTCAATACAGGCGATACCATCGATATAGTAACGCTTTTTCTCTTGACCAAACTGACCACGCATTACTCTGAAGAAAGTACCACCTAATGGTGACAATCGATTTACATACTCTTTACCAAGTACGCGCTCGATTCGGTTAATAATATACGGTATATCAAAGCCTTCTGTGTTCCAGCCAGTCAAAACATCCGGATAATCTTGCTCTAAGTATTCAAGAAACTTAATAAATAACTCCTGCTCGTCTGTGCAGTGTGTATAAATGACGTTTTCATCCGCATTACCTTTATATGGGTTAAGACCAAACGTATAGAACTTATTGCTCAGGTTGTCATGACATGTAATTACGTTTACAGGGTGAGTTGGGTTATCTACATCCGGAAAGCTATCTGGGCTAAAGGTCTCAATATCAAAAAAGCAAACCTTAAGCGGGTTCTTTGAGAACTCAGGCTTTTCATTTTCTTGCCAATAGCTATCAAGCAAGAACTGCTGCGGTCCGGGTAAGTTTTCAAACACTCGCTTAACGCCTGAGTCTTGTAGGAACTTATTACGATTAAAAATATTATCGAACGACCGCTTTATAACCTTTGTACCGTAGATAGACGTCTTATCACCTCGAGGATCCTCTACATACAAGTAAGGCTCGAATGATGCAGTACGTACTATTCTATTACCATCCTCATCCCAGCAAAATAGAGAGCAGATACCTTCACGGCTATTATATACAATGTTTCTATACGACATTATATATATTATAGCTCTCTAATTCCACTTATCAAGCAGTTTTCTGTCTGGTGAGCCGAATGGTGTATTAAGTGCTTCTAAATGCGCACCTATATTTTGATCAAGCTCTAAAGTTCTTTGCTCCCCAATACCACGGAGCTTGTGAATATTACCGTAATACTTGCTACGATTCTTCCAGTTAAGAATAGTGTTAATTTTATCAGCAAATTCCTCAATGGTCTTAAATCTTAATGCTTCGGGTGCTGAAGAGTATGTCTCCATATCTTGACATAGACATGGTATGCCCAATGTACACGCTTCAATAAACTTAATATCAGACTTTGCTTTGTTGAAGTTATTATCTTCAAGTGGTGCAACCATCATCTGTGCATTCAAGCTAGCTATAAATTTTGGATACATAAGCAGGTTTTGCCATGGGTAGAACTCTATCTTCTTTGATTGGACGAGGTCATGCAGTTGTGGTGGAAACGCACCTACAAAGATCCACTGATATTTATCAACAGTTGCTCTTACAAAATCTCTTACCAACGTGAAGTCGTCCTTACCACCTGTTTTATTTTCTACATCATAATGCGCGCCGGAGCCTGTGTAAAGTATTCTCGGCTTCTTTTTATTCTTTTCAAATTGCGTTGCAACCTCTTTACCATTAAACAAGTTACCCATCCAAAAATCAGGAACAAAGTTAGGTATTACAGTAATATTTTTTTGACCAGTTCTCTCCTGATACAACTCCTTCATAAACGGACAAGTTACTGTTACCTCATCACACATATTAATAATGTCGATACAATTCTGTCGTATCTCGTCGTTATCAAATGCATACTTAAACTTATTGTAGTCAGGAATGTCCTCTTTAAACACAACATCATCAACTTCATATATAATCTTAAAGCCGTGTTCCTGTTGTACCTTCTTAAGATACTCAACAAACTTTTTCTGTGATGATGATGCCTGCCTCTGTAACTTTACCGCTTTAACGTTCTTATAAAACCGTGGGTCAGCCACCATTGCTGTAATTGAGTGTGATACACCCCTACCAGTAGCATTGATAACTTGCTCTGGCCATATTATCCGCCAGTGTCCACACCCACTCAGGTCAGCCAAGTAGTTAATATACCGCGGCATACTATTCTCTCTAGGCTCTCGCGTCTTCTTAACAGCTGGCTGTTGCTGCTGTTGCTGCTGGAAGGGGTTTACGTATGGAGAGGGATTAATAAACGGACTCGGATTTGGATTAATCATCATTATATATAGGTTAAATTTCAACATAGTCCACCCTACGGGTGATACCATTTTCTTTCTGAAGGTAAATCACATCACCAGTAACTGCCTTAATGGACTCTTTCCTATGTGAAATAATTATGCAACACTCATCAAGTTCCTCGACGCGCTCTTGCAGTATCTCGGTTACCAGCTCAACACCTCTTTCATCGAACGACGAATCAAACAGCTCATCATATATACAAATGTTATATCTAACACCGCCCTGCATACGTCTTATATCTGAGAACGTAAATAAGCACGCTAAATCGATCGATTTACGTTCAGCGCCGGAAAAGTTAAAGTACGAACACACCTTATTCTTTTCATTTAGGATCTCTTCCTCGAAGTACTCGTTGAACAGGCAGATAGAATTTGAATCCAACTTACGTAAGTAGTGTAATAACTTATTGTTAAGCAAATCTAATAGCTTCTGTACAATATATGATTTAACACCTTCTTCAGATACAATATATTTTACAATATCAAGTTTTGATATTTGCTTTCTATATTGCTCAATATTTTTATCTGCTGTATTGACACGATTAGTTGTCTCACTAATCAGATCATCGAAGTCAGTCTGTAGATCTTCTACTGCCTTTAGATCAACCTTAAGTTCAGCCTGCCAACCGGTAAGCTGATCAAGTCGTTGCTTAATATTCTCACGCTTCTGACATCTTAATCTTGTTTCAGATAAGCGGCTGTTAAGAGTATTAGCACTATCATAAATCTTCTGCTTTATCTCTTTAGCTTTAACTAGAGATGAATGAACATCTTTGATATCTATAACAATATTATCAATTGACTCTTTGAGCTGCTGCTTTTCCTTTTCAATATTCTCTATATCATGCTCTTCAATAGGTCGCAAACATACTGGGCATGCCTCATCACTAGTACCTATTTTTGTGTATGTCTTCTTCGAGTGGTCAACTTGCGCTTTCTTTGTACTAATATCCGTAATAAAGGAAGCGATCTTCGAATCACATACCTCCATCTTATCTTGTAGCCTATCAATATTTGTTTGTATATCTGCTACATCATCAATAACAAGGTTATCTAGTTCTTTTTTAAGCTCAACTATCTCACCCTCATTATTCTGCTGCCTTGCTAGATATGTCTGCTTCTTTTCCTGACGTCTATTTAAAGTGACCTCTTTTTGACGGTTATAGTTTTTAAGGCTATTCTCAATCTCTTCGTATTTTACCATCTCTGTCTCATATTCACGTCTGATCTCATTGTATTCTGATCTCAGCTGAGCTAGCATCTGACTAAACACCTCCATACCGAAAATATCCTCGATAAACTTACGCTTTTCAATTTTATTTTTTGCCATAAACGGAATAGCATTATTAACAGTCATAATAACACAGTTCTGAAATATAGCAGGTGATGCGCTTAGTACTTCGCAAATGTATTTGGTAGTATTTGATATACTATCCCTAGTCTTATCTTCACCATTCTTATATATAAATACCTTTGACGGGCTGAGTGTTCGAACTATCTTATAGTCATCCTTACCCTGTAGTGTTTCTACCTCAACATCCAATTCGACGTGTGTTTTACCACCAGTAATGTTATTTGGTATAAGATCCTTCTTTATATCACGAAGTGTATCACCAAATATAGCAAAGTATAAAGAATCTGCTATGGTACTCTTACCAATAGCGTTCCTTCTATCTGGCTTATCTTTATTTGAGCCAGTAATTACATGTAGACCTTTTTTAAACTCAACAGTTACAGGGTTCTCACCAATAGATAGAAAATTTACAGCTGCTAGCCGTTGGAAGTTAACATTTTTCATATAGATTTAATGTATAATCAATTATATCATCAGCATGATCAATATCCAGCATATTTACAAACTCAACTATAGCTTGTTTAACATCAATACCTGATAAGTCTTCTTTTTGCTCTGTATTCTCTAGTATTCTATTAAAATTAATATCATAATCAATAGTTAATGACTCAGGCTTAAGTTTTGATAGTACATCATAAAGTATATCCATGTCTTGCTGTGATATATTCATATCAATCTTCAGCCTAACAAAGTTATTAGCAATATTATTAACAGTAATAGGCGTAATACTACCTTCTTCTACAAGCTCGCTCAAATTTATTTTCTTATAGTTGGGTGAGATGTTATTTGGCTTAAACTCATACTCTAAATTATCTAAATCTAAAATATGATAACCTTTTTGATTACCAGCATCACCGAAGTCCATCTGAAACGGGTTACCAACATATAAAATTGTACCTGCACCAAACTGCTTCTCGTGTCTGGTGTGGAAGTGGCCTGATATAACCAAACCAGATTTAGATAGTAGGTCCTTTATCTTTGTACCTTCTTCACAAACCTTATATTCAGTCATTCTGAACGACTCAATCTCAAAATGACCAAAGATAACATCACTCTTCTGTATATCACTAGTAGATGTATTCCACGGGCATAGAGAAATGGTACGGTCAAACGCTTCAATTGTTTGATAGCTTTCTAATATAGTTACATTTTTTCTATTCTTAAAAATAGATATAGAATTAACATCAGTTCTATGCTTGTAATATATGTCATGATTACCTGTAATAGCAATCAGATTAAATTCTGATAAAATATCTAATATATCAGCTGATACCTGAAGAGTACTTACAGAGATCTCACTTCTGTTGTGATGCCAATCACCACAAAATATAATATCTTTAATATTTTGAGCTTTACATTCATCTCTGAACCAATTTGCCCACTCGATAGCATAACTATGCCACTCCGAGCTGTTCGAATGAACACCTAAGTGTAAGTCAGAAAATATAGCTACTCTAGGCTTATGAAGCTTAGTAATCATTCTCATCTATAGGCTTAACGTATACATGACCCTGTGTATTGTTTGGGTCAGTCATAATATCCTCATAAACGCGCTCTTTATAGCTACAGATTGTCTCGTGATGCTTCTTTTCTTTCTTAATTCTATTAATAAAGGCATGGTAAGCAATAGTAGTAAAGTAAGAAAAGGGATTGCATTGTGTGGCCTTACCATCTTTAGTAGTCTTTTTATCGAAGTTATACTTTTTATACTTAAGCGCAGAGTACATCTTAATAAGCGCGTCACCAATCATATCATCCTTATATGAATAGTTAATAAATGATGCATTGTAACTTAACCCATAAGCTATCTTCTTAATGTTCTCTGCTAGATCATCCGTCATTACATCAGAATCATAGTACTTACGTAATGCGGCCTTAAATACCTTCGGCTCAATATAGTACTCTGCTTTTTTCTTCTTAGTCATTTTATTAATTATATAGTATAACTTACTTTTATCAACTTAAAAAGGCTTTATCTGCACCTCTTTGTATTGAATTTTTTCTTTTTTATAAATAGCTTTACGCTTCTCACAGTGTCTCATACCGTAAGGTAGGTTATCACACACGTCCATAATAATAAGCTTATCTTTTGATGAATGCTTACGTAGTCCTCTACCAATAGACTGTACTGTGCGTATAAACGACTTACCTCCTGCGGCAAATATAATATTGTGTAAATTTTTTATGTTAATACCCGTGGAGAAAATAGCACTTATAGCTATACACACAACATTATCATGTTTCTCCATAATTTGCTTAATTTCTTCACGTTCTTCTACAGCAACTTCACCTCTAATGAAGTAAACCTGCTTATTTTCTACCTTTTCTAGGTATTCTTGTAGAATTTCACCGTGTTTGATGTGATTTACTAAAACTAATATGTTATTTGGCAGTTTAGCGCATAGTTTTGTTAAAAAACTATTACGGTCCGCGTTTTTATACACAAAATCTAGCTCTTCCCTGTATCTATTGTTAGTAACATAGTTAATTCGCTGTGTATAGTTAAGTTCTAGTACCTTTACACTAACATTTGCGAGATGATCTTCAAGTCTGAGCTCATAACTTGTCTTTTCGTATATAACCGGTCCTAGTTTACCTATAATTGACCATTTATCTACATTGTCTTCTGGTAATGTACCAGTAAATCCAAATTTATTTTGTGTTTTAATCTTGTGTACTATCTTTGATATCTTATTACCACTAGTTATCTTATGACACTCATCAACTATTAATAAATCTATATACTTTAACCAGTCATTATCTTCAAATCTACTCTGAATGATGCCAATATTTGCAATTATTACGTTAGCAGTAAGGTCTGGCTTATGTTTACCTGTCCATTTAGTAAGCTTAAACGTAGAACCGCAGTTAATAAACTCATCATACGTCTGTGACACCAAACCTAAGTCTGGTACAAGCATTAAACACTTAAATGTATCTCTATCCGGTGAGTTTCTAAAGAAGTTCTCAATTAATGCAGCAGTAATAAAGGTCTTACCAGCACCTGTACCTAATACACACGTACCTCTACCTAGACTTAATGCCTTTTTAACTACATCAGACTGGTAATCACGTAGTTCAAACTTAAACCCACCACATAACTCCGTTTTGATGCCTACCTTTAATGCCTTTTCAAGGTTTGGACTAATGGTTATATCTGTGTTAATTTGATTACTAATTAGATATTTACGAATTTCCCAATATAACCCAAGCTCGCACGTACCAGTACCCGTAATAACATACTTACGTGATGGGGCAAACCTATTATACCGCCTAGCAAAGCGGGCATTTGGATTTTCTACACTAAAATGTTCTCGTATTTCACTAAACAAATCAGTATCCTCACATCTGATCTTAAGCTTGTTAGTACTTTTACTATAATCAAAAGAAATCATTACTAAAGCATCTCGAGTTTGTTAATTTCAACAATATTTTTTAAGTCAAAGCTCATTGCTGATAAAACCTTTTCAACCTTCTCTAAGTACTCTACTATAACTGTACGCTCACTTATATCATTTGTAATTTTAATAACTGATTCATGTCTCTCAGCATGTTGCTCCGCTGTAGATAAGCTGATTTTAACTGGTGAGTCGGCAATTACCTTTTTTGTGAGCTCCTTTTTAAGCTGCTTCTTTTTAGCTAGTAGTTTATTCTTCTCTACTTTGGCATCCATCAACCTAGCTACCCAAAAATGTTTACGAGCTGGTAGTCTCATCTGTACCTCCTTAAGATTAAAATCATCTACAACAAGATCTTGACCGATCTCGTCCATATAACGCTTTAATAAATCCATAATATATTAATTATAACCTAAGCCATAGAAAAATCAACATATAAGATAAATATATACATGGATATGTTTGAGCGTAAATTCTTTAAGGTGCTTAAGGAGGAGATGACAGCTAGTAGTGCTCTTGGTGGTTCTGAGGGGCTAGAAGGTGGTTCTGTAGGTAATACGGATTCATACGCGACTGGAGATAATAGAATACCTAAGTCTATCTTTGGTGGCACACTAACACGTAGTGGTATTACAAAGTGTAAGAAGTGCAAAAAAGGTAAAAGGTGTGTAGCGTGTAAGAAAAGAAAAGAGGAAGAAGAAGTGAATAAATAATTATATGAGAACGTTTCTGAAAAATAATATTATGACGTCTGACTTGAAGTTAGATCGTGTAGAGCAATTTGATGAAAAAAGCAGAGGCTATTCGATTGCCTCTATTAGAACAACGCGTAAGCTTAGATCATATACATGGCGATGTAATGATTGGTTTGATCAGGGCACTGAGGGTGCGTGTGTTGGCTTTGCTTTAGGGCATGAGTTGGCAGCAAGACCAGCAGAGGTAAAAGGATTAAGCTACGACTTCCTGGTTGAGAATGTTTATTGGGAAGCACAGAAGTCAGATCCATGGCATGGTGGATCATATCCAGGTGCAGTACCAGTTTATCATGGCACTAGTGTATTGGCTGGTGTAAAGAGAATTAAAGATTTAGGTTACATTAAAGAGTATAGGTGGGCGTTCAACATTGATGATGTGTTGTACGGTATTGGTCACAATGGTCCTGCAGTACTAGGTATTCCATGGCACGATGACATGTACTATCCAGATGATAAAGGCTTTATTAGACCTACTGGTGATGTAGTTGGTGGTCATGCTATTTTAGCAAGAGCAGTTAACGTTAAGAAGGGTTATGTTACTCTAAGAAACTCATGGGGTAAAGAGTGGGGCAAGGATGGTGACTGCTATATTACATTTGAAGATTTAGAAAAATTACTTAAGGATAGAGGTGAGGCTTGTTTCCTTATGAGAAGAAAGTCAAAAGTATCATGAGTGAAGAAAACAAAGAGACGGTTGTAGAGTGTAAGCACGGATTTGTTCAAGACAGTATTATGTCGAGGCTTAGGCAAGAAAGTACTTGGCGTGGTATTATTACTGTTGCTACTTTACTTGGTTGGAGATTGGCTCCGGATCAAGCTGAGTCTATCATAACGGTTGGTGCTTCATTGGTAAGTACAATCAATATTCTTAAAAAGGACTAATGGAAGATACTGGGCATTGGCGTAATACCCTTATTAAAGAGGGCATTGATGGTGTACCTTTTGGGTTTATTTACCTTATAACTAATAATACTAATAATAAGAAGTATATTGGTAAAAAACAGTGTCTAACCACTAAAAAAAGAGCGCCCTTAAAGGGTAAGAAGAATAAAAGACATAGTATTGTTGAGACTGACTGGAGAACCTACACTTCTTCCTCAAGACAGTTAAATGAGGATATAGTATCGATTGGAAAAGATAATTTTACCTTTGAGATTCTAATGTTTTGTGATTCAAAGTGGCAGTTGGCATATGAGGAGACGAAAATCCAGTTTGAGAAGGAGGTGTTATTAAGAGGTGATTATTATAATGGCATAATAAATTGCCGACTTGGTAAAAGAAAGCAATAAGGAACGTTCATATAATATGGATGTGAGTACACGTGTAGAATTGGCAAAAGAACATAGACAGCTTTATGATCAGAAGCGTGATATAGTGTTTGTTAATCTTAATAGCTATCTTACTGACTCGTTTAACGACTACATTATGTATATAACTGAAAACGAGCTTAAGTTGACCCGTAAAGAAAAGAATAAGCTCGGAGTTCACTTTATTATTAAGCAGTTATTGGATGCTGTAAAGTCAACAAAAAATAAAAAGTGGTTTTATTACAAGGTTAATAAAGATACTGAGGAATCAAAGCTTGTAAAAAGAATATTCAGCGCCCTACCAACCAATATAATGTATGGTGAGTGTGATTGGTATGAGTTCATAAAGGAACTTGACTATAATGTATATAAGAAAAAAGATAGCGCTGGAGTATCCTTTCAGAAGTTTAGACAATTTTTGAAGAGGTATGAATTACAGCAACTTGAAAAAGAGTTTTTGGGAGATATAAATGTAAAACTGTCGCTACTTCCATAAATATATACATGAGTGAAAAGTTTCTCGAGCAGGTAGAGTCGTTAATGCCGGATGACGCATTAGATAATATTATTGAAGGTAAGCGTGCACTACAGCGCTTTCTATCTAATAAAGGTGTTAAAAATGTTGCTGTTAAGCAGTTCAGAGATGAAATGACCTTTACTTTAGACGATGGTTCACAAGTAGTTGTCGAGGTAAAGGATTTTAAGAAGGTTGATGCACATGAGGATCAAGAAATGACTATTGATCAAACAGCAAAGACTTTAGGATCAGTACTATCCATTCCGGATGGAGGTCTTAAGGGTAATTTATCACCAACAAGCCGTAGGGTAAAGAAGATTAAAAAGGACATGCTTAAGAAGGTTGAAACCGCAGCCAAAAAGATTAATTTGTAATATAATGAAAACACTAAACCTAATAGAGAAGTATAAGACTTTAATCGAGCAGGATATTGTAGGTGAGGAGCCTATTGATGCGACTGATGTAACGGAGCAGCCAGCTTCAGTTGCACCACTTACTACTGAAGGTGAGAAGTATTTAGTTGACTTGCTTGTTAAGGCATTTTTACATGTACCTGACGAGAGTGAAGGAAAGATTGTTAAGGAGCTTCAGGCTACATTGCTTGATAGTAATCCAAAAGATGTAGCCGAGTCAATTGAGAGCATGCTTGAGCTAAGTGTTAATGATACTAAAAAGATGCTTAATCTTACAACAGATATTAACTAATATGAACTACGGTAAAAAGTCATTAGAGAATCTATATAGCGGTATTGCGGGTAAGCCTGTACAACCTAGGAAGCATTTAAATATATTAGGTGAAGAGGTTCAAATTAACGTATCTGGAGAAAGGGAGGGTAATTATAATATAACTACCGCATATTTTGATAAAGTCGTAAATCCAATGATGCACACGTCAAAAGCAGATAATCATAGACTTCATGAAATTATTTTTAAAAGGGGTGTAGAGTCGGATATGTTTAGAGAGGATCAATCTTTATATAACGAGACTGCAGAAAGGCTTTTTGAATATATAAGCAATTCAACCGATTTATCAAAATTTTGCGAACGTATAGATGATAGAGATTTTTTAACAAAAGCAGGTAATTTGTTTCTCGAACGTCTAAAAACAACTACTGAGTTTGACTATCTCGATCTGCTCAATGAATTATATGACGGACAATTTACTTACGATAAATATTTAATAGATAAGATAAGACCGGCTTCTACTTTTGGTCAGACTAGAGGGGCCGGTGGTCCGGGGGAATGTTTTTTTGCATTCTTTTTTAACGGTACAAAACCCAAGGTTGGTGATATTGAGATCAATAATCATGGAATTGAGCTTAAAAAACAAGGCGGTAGGGTAGGTAAGAATATAACTATAGATGATGGTAAGAGATTAAGAGAGTTTATAGAAGATCGCGCTAGTGTAATTAATTATGTTAAGGAACAGGGTGGTAATACTATAAGTGATTTATTTAATGGAATAAAAGAGTGGGGCGGTTTTACTGGAACACATATTAAAATAAATAATGGTTTTTTTAATAGACCGATTGAAGATGTAATGAGTGTTAATAGCTTATTTTTATCACAGCTCATAGGTACTTTCCATATAAAGCAATACAAAGAGAAGGTTGGTGCTTTTGAGTATGTACAAATATTTGAGGGTACACGAACTATAGGATTTGATTCGAGTGTTATCGATATGGATCCATTTGATATGATAAAATATTTGAATGATAAAAAAATATCGTTTAAATATCATTCAGATAAAGGGTCGATGTTTGATGGTAGTGGTGTAACTATTAATATGTTAAAGAATACAAGAGCTACCCCAGGACGAGTTGCTGATGTGAGCAGCAGTCTAGGTTCATTAGGATCATAAATAAAAAATCATGAAAAACTTTAAACAATATTACGAAGCATATGAGCTGGTGAATGAGGGTGCAAACACACACCTTACTCACTTAGAGGAGCTTATACTTAAAAAAGGTCAAGTGGGGTATGACCAGGCAAGAACATTTCTGACGAACTTACTATCACACCTTCAAGGTAAGAGTAAAAGAAAAATAGGAACCACTGTTAAGTGGGATGGTGCACCTGCTATATTTTGCGGTCGGCATCCAGATAATGGAAAGTTTTTCATGGGTACCAAATCAATTTATAATAAAAATCCTAAGATTAACTACAGCATAAATGACATTGAGGTTAATCATGGTGATAATGCTGGTTTAGCTGTTAAGCTTAAAAGAGCTTTTCCACTTTTACAGCAACTTGGTATTAAGAATATAATGCAGGGAGACTTAATGTTTGATTCTGCTTCAATAAACAAGGAAAATATAGATGATGTACCTCATTATACGTTCAAGCCAAATACGATAAAATATGCTGTTGAAGCTAATAGTGCTTTGGGTAAGAAGTTATCAAATAGTGTACTTGGTGTTATATTTCATACAGAATATGATAGCATTGACGGTAATGCATCTTATGGAGCAAAGGTTAATAAGCTTAAGAATGTACCTGGTGTATGGGTTGATGATGCGTTCTTTAAGGATGATACTGGTGTTGTAACGCTAACGACCGATGAAACAAAACAAGTACGGGATTATATTAAGACAGCAGATTCTATTAAGGTAAATTATAAGAACTTACCATTAGATGATATTAATATATATATTAACTCTGAAATAAGACAGGGTAAGTTTTTAGATAACCCCGAACAATCATATAATATGTTTATTAATTGGCTTGAAGATAAGAAAGTAAAGGCAGTAGAGAAGTTAAAGAGTGTTCGTGGTAAGAGGGATAGAGAGGAAAGCTGGAAGAAGAAAATAGCGGAGGTTACACAGGAAAAAAATAATATTGTAAATCTCTTCAAGGTAACGAAGCTACTATCACAGGCAAAGCATATGTTTATTAATAAGTATAATACAGCAACCTACACTACCAAGCATTTTGTTGATGATGGTACTGGTGTATTAAAGACTACCGCACCAGAGGGCTTTGTTGCTGTGAGTAATGATGGTAGTGCAGTTAAGCTTGTTGATAGATTAGAGTTTAGTAAAGCAAATTTTAACCCTAATAAGCAATTCGGCTAATGATTACATTTAAGGAATATTTTGAAGGTGAGGAAACTCACGAAACAGTAGCCCTACTACCTGGTGGATATAAACCACCTACCAAAGGACACTTTAATGCATTTAAATATATACTTCAGGATGCTGATAAGGGTATTATTTTAATTGGTAAGAAGGAGCGTGATGGTATTACTGCTGACCAGGCAAGAGACATTTGGGAGGTATATGCTAGATATTTAGGTAAACCTATTGAAGTGGCTATTGCAGGTGTTACACCAGTTAGATCTGTATATGAATTTGCTGATGCTAATAAGGATATTAAAATTATAGTCGGTGCTGGTGATAAAGATGAAGATGTACAGAGATATTCATACTTTGAGAAGAACATTGAGAAGTATCCATTGGTGCAGGTAGTTAAAATACCTATGCAGGCAGAGGGTATATCAGGTACACAAACACGTGCTATGATCGCAGATGATATTAGTACTGCAGTAGATTACTTTACTCCGGAAGAAATCAACCAGACAGATAAAGATATTATAAAAGATATATTATCTGCTTAAATAATAACATGAGGAATAATCCTAAACTAGATTTAATTGCAGAGGCTTATATGGGTGGAGTTGCTCCACAGGCCATTGTTGTAGATGTACAGTCACAAGAAGGTGGATGCGTAGACGCTGCTCAAGGTTGTCATTGTGGTGGTTGCCCTGAATGCTCTAACGTTGAGAGTGGTCAGCAAGAAGAGCATGACCCTACTGAGATTAAGATGGCCCTTGCAGAGCTCATGAAGGCAAAGGAGTACGCTGGTAAGCTCGAAGAGATGCTACAATCAGCTCACGGACTTGAGGGCTGGACGGCGGCAAAAATCACTAAGGCGTCAGATTACCTATCGTCTGTATATCACTGGCTAGCATATGAGTCAGGTAACGGTGATTGTGAGAAGAGTCAGTTCAATCTCGGTCATGAAGATGGTGAGGTTGATGCTTATGAAGATGGTGAATGACCAAACAAAAAATAAATAGCAGTTTGCTATATGAAAAAATTTAAACAATACTTTGAAGAGAAGACCGTATTAGGTCTCATTGAGTTTTTCCACATTGATGGTGTGGGTAAAGTTGCAGCTAAACTTGACTCGGGTAACGGAGCCTTTAATGTACTACACGGTGAGGATATACAGCTACAAGGTAATAAGGTATTCTTCAGGACTGTAAATGGTAGAACGCTTATTAAGGATAAGAAGGATACAATTACAATCAATGTCGGTGCTGGTAATACAGAAGATAGACCAGTTGTTGAGTTTGATCTTAAGGTAGGTGATAGGGAGTTTAAAGGAGTACCCTTTTCAATCGGTAATAGATCATCAAATATCTTCAAGATACTCGTCGGTAAAGAGTTTATTGAGCAAGAGCTTGATGCTCTTATTGATGTTGGTCAAGAAAACATCGCTGGTTCTAATATTGAAGCAGAGCTCTGATACCAACTAGGTGTCTCGCGGCTAGTCCACGTGGCAAACTCCTTATCATAAATGATAAATTGTTTATATTGATCGATAATTGACATATTATCGAAACCTGATACACTTCTACACTTACTTTCGGGTTGTATAGCTACTGCATAATCAGTTAGACCCTTTTTAGTAGTAATAATATTATGTGTATTATCCTTGCACCACTTAATAAAGGTCTTTGTAAAGTGCTCGTTTGAATCAGGCCATCTATACATACGTTCTGTAAACATTTCGAGTGTATGATCAACTAACCACGTAAAATTATCTTCTGTCTCGCGACACCAAATAGAGCAAGGATGATTGAAGTAACCTTTACCTCGTCTCCTTGCTCTACCTGTTGATGTTCTTGGTGTGGATGGGTGATCAAGTAACTCTTGCGTAAAACAATGAGCTAACATGATCGCTCCCTCTATTTGCATTTTTGATCTTACATGCTGGTCACATAGATTATGAGCAGACTTAATAGGACAATCGTCAGTAACAAATATATTCATACCCAATTGTATGAATGTTCCTTTTAGCTACTATGTCTATCGTACATATCTACAAACTTATAAAATTCATTACGCGTCTTATCATCCGCCATAAAATCACCGGTAAGCTTACTAGTAATCATTGCACATCCGTGATGTTTAACACCTCTATTACATGCACAGCTATGCTGAGCTCTTATAACAACAGCCACACCTCTGTTACCCTCACAAATCTTATCAATTGCTTGTGTAATTTGAGTTGTCATACCCTCTTGGATTTGTGGACGTCTTGCATAATAATCAACAATACGATTAAGCTTTGATAATCCAACAACCTTACCATCCTCTGATGGAATATATGCTACGTGAGCTACACCTGTAAATGCCATATGGTGATGAGAGCACAAGCTAACAACAGGAATTCCCGTCTGTGCTACAATACCATCATAACCATCACTAGGAAATGCTGTTACCTTAGGTGGTAAATTATAACACCCTGATGCAATATCATTAACAAATGCTTTTGCTACACGCATAGGTGTGTTATCGGAGTTTGGATCATTACGCCAATCAAAGCCTAATGCATCTAGATATTTTTCGTATGCTGCAGCTGCATTATTAATAATATTCTGCTTTTCTTCTTCTGTTTTAGGATGACTACTACTTGCAGTAGGCAGCTTTGTGGATGTACCACGATCTACGTGGGTGTCTTTGTTTTGATTTTCCATATATATTATTATAACATATAAAATAGAGACATCAAGACTAAATAATAAAGTATATGAAAAAATTATCTCAGAGAGAATTACTTGTTGAGGGCTTTGGTACTAA
>Ga0196887_1000530_pt1 | contig 18069 bp, 15 predicted proteins | sample VirMetDEL_Mar_31_FD_169094 | JGI IMG/M metagenome (GOLD analysis project Ga0196887, IMG submission 169094) | Aqueous microbial communities from the Delaware River and Bay under freshwater to marine salinity gradient to study organic matter... | ecosystem: Environmental > Aquatic > Marine >... | reverse complement strand
ACTGCTGTTAATGTTGTTCCAGTTACAATAGTTGATTGCCAATCTGTTCCAGCACTAAAAGGTAAAGCTGTTACATTAGCTAAAGAAGCATTATCAATTCTTGCAGCATCTAAAGTACCACTTGTAATTTTACTTGCAGCTAATGATGGTATTCTGCTATCTGCTAAAGTACCAGTAGTAATTTTAGCAGTATCTAAATTAGGTATCTCATTAGCATCTAAAGAAATTCTTGCGTTATCTATCGTTCCAGTAGTTAAAGCACTTGCATCATTACTTGCAGGTACATTATCTAAACTAGCTGATTTTACATCACCATTTGCGTCTAGTAAATCTGCAATATTTCTTGCTTTAGTCATGAGGATTAATCCTCGCTAGGTGGTGTGTAGCCAGTTAATGCAGTTGCTTCAGCTTGTGTTAATCCCAAGTCTAATAGCTTTTGATTGCCAGAAACTTTAGCATCTATTTTAGCTTGTGCTTCATCTGCAATAGCTTGTTCAGCTAAAGGTATTTTAGCTTCTATATCTGCTAAAGGAATAGGTGTTTCTCCATTTTCCCAAATAATAGAATTAACATCTTCATTTGTAACACTTAATTGTGCATCAGCTTTAATTAATTGTACTGCTCTCATTATTTTATTTTCCATATTTTACTCCTAAATGTATTCAATTAGTACGCCTATGGCAGTACCATTTGTATTTATATAAGCATTGTTACTTTGTGCTTTTACCACCACATCATAAGTAACTTGTGCTGTTGTATTTGGACTATCTGTAATATTAATAGTCATAGGATTTTCAGTAGAATAAGCACTTGCTACTTCATGTGTTCTAACTACTTCACCATCACCTAAATAAGTGATTACACCCCCAGTAGTTCTTTTAATACCATACGAAAATCTTGCACTAGAAGCACTACCACCACCAGTAAAATCAAAAGAAACTAAAAATTTTGATGATGCTGATTCTGGTGTAACTGCTAATTGAAGTGTATTACTTGCTTCTGTATAACTACTTGAACTTGTAACTCTTTGTGAACCGTCATATGAAGTTGTTATTGATTTTACTTTTCCACTTGGTGCAGTTCCATATTCTGGAGCAGTAGCACCAGAGTTCATTTGAAGAATTTGACCTGCTGTACCTTTAGCTAGTCTTTGTAATCCACTTCCATCTCTGTAAAGTATATCACCTTGTGTTGTTAATGTTGTTGATAAATCAGTTCCATCTGTACCATTAGTACCTGCTGAACTCATTTGTTCCCAGTAAGTACCATTTGATGTTGCGTTGCCTGTTGATGCTAGAATACAAACATAACTAGAACCACCAGATGAAACTACGTCATCTACTGCGTAAGCTGTGCCACTATTGTAAGCACCTTTCCAGTTAAATTTTATTGAACCTAAATTAATTGTCGCCATGTGTTACTCCTTATACTTATTTTTAAATTGTTGCAACTAAATTTCCATTATTATTTACACTAAAAGTAAACCCACTAGCACTAAATAATACATCATCAAACGTGTCAAAAGTAGCAGAATCTATACTGTCTGCACCACCATTTGTAGTAGTTATAATTAATTGACCACTAGCATTTTTATTAAATCCATACACCTCTGCACTACTTGCGTTTCCTGGTTGGAATGTAGAAGCTGAAGTATTATAAACTAATACTTGACCATCTGCTACTCCAGCAGTTGAAACATCGTTTGCATCGTTAATACTAAAATTAGATAAAGAAAAAGTTCCAAAAGCAACAACCATTAAAATATCATTTACTGCAGCACCAGTTCCAATAACTACAGAAGTACCTGTAGTAGCTGTGTAATCTGAATTTGCTAACTTGATACCATTTAAATATACGTCAATAAATCCTGCGTCATATGCTAAAGTTGCAGAATTTGAATCTGCTCCTGTAAAAGTTGTTTGACCAGCAGTTGCTGTATATTCAAATCTATTTGCAGTTCCATTAACTGCCGAACCTGCTGCGATCCATCCACCAGAAGAATAAACTTTCATAGTGTTTGAAACAGTATCGAAATATAAATCTCCAAGATCTAATGCCGAACCATCTGGATCTACAGTTGGAGCTGATGATTGTGGTCCAAGATAGATATTTGCAAAAGCATTAATGTCTGAAAGGTTAGTTGCTGCAGTATTAATTGAAGCTATATTAGTTCCAACATTTGTAACATTAGTATTATTAGTTGCTACTAAATTTATATTTGTTTCATTTGCATTAACTGCATTTATATTTGTTGAATTTGAATTTACTGCAGATACTGCTGCACTTATTCCAGATACATTTGTAATTTCAGTATCTATTCCAGCTACTGTATTTATATTTGCAGAATTTGAATTGACATTATTAATATTAGTTTCGTTTGCAGCTACTGCATTAATGTTTGTACTGTTTGCGTTTACTTCGTTAATGTTTGTTTGGTTTGAAACTGTAGGTGTTAGTTGTAACCATGTTGTAGTTGCAAGATCATAAACTTTCATTACATCATTAGTCGTATCAAAATATAAAGCACCATCACTTAAAGCATTGCCATCATTATCTACTGTTGGGTTACTTGCTTTTGCTCCAAGATAACTGTCATCAAATAAATCAAATGATGCAGCAGCAGCAGAAGCACTTCCTGCAGAAGCCGTAGCACTATTAGCCGAAGCAGTAGCTGAATTAGCACTAGCCGTAGCAGAATTAGAAGAATTTGTTTCAGCAGTTTCAGCATCGTTTTTATGTGATAAAGCTGTTGTTGCAGAACTAGCTGCATTGGTTGCTTGAGTTGTTGCAAGAGTAACTTGGTTAGTCGCTAAAGTTACTTGAGCTGCACCATTATTTGTTGCGTCTACAGCACTAGCTGCTGCTGCAGTTGCAGAGTTAGAAGCATTAGTTGCTGAAGTTGTCGCACTAGCTGCGTCTACCAAAAGATCCCATTTAGCACTATCTGTATTAGTTGTTAAAGGTTGACTACCAGATGATGTATGACCTATGTTACATAAAAATATATTATTTGTTGATGTGTCTTTTACAATATCTCTAGCAGCATAAGTAGTTGATGCAGACCAATCATTTTTAAAAGTTCCTAGTTCTTGAGTTACAACAAGTTCGCCAGCAGAATCAAAACCAAATACTTTTCCAGCTCTATCAGTATCACCAATAGAAAATTCTGTAGAAGTCATTGTGTTTGTTCTTGATAATTTAATTGATCTATCTACTTCTTCTTGCAGTTGTTGTACTGCCATCATAGATCTATCTAATCCTTCTTCATGACTTTCTGCAGGAAATGCGTCATTAGCAATATAATCAATTGATTGTGTTTGAGGTAATGCTCTTCTTAATACAACTGTTTCTGTAGCACTTGGAATGTTACCAGATGTAAATACAATAGTTCCACCATTTGCAGCACCAGCACCTGTAACTGTATAGTGAGTAGTTAAAGTCTTAACTGTTTCAACTCCTGCTGTATCTCTAATAATAACTTGAATATCTGCGTTTGCAAATATTTTAAAAGTATAGTTAAAGGTATCTAAAGTACCATTACCAGAGTAGGAATTTTTTACTGTTGTCGATGATATTGTCATATGCTAAAAACCTTTAAACAATCTTGATGGTTTTGTAAATAAATATTCTTGTTTATATTCTTTTTTCATTCTTTTATCTACTCTTTATTGATTAAAATCTGGTATTATTGAACCTGGTTTCATGAAGTATTTTTGACCTCTTTTTTCTGAATGATTTGTTTTCATTCTATTCCAATATCCAGGATCAAGAAACTCTTTAATTTGATAACCAATTAGATAATCATAGGCAGCTTTACTGTAATATAAATTTAAAAAAGGTGTATGACCTTCAGCTAACTCATAAAATTTCTTACCTGCTTTTTTAGGATCGTTCATAGATTGAGCCATATCAAAGAATTTTTTAATATCTCCTGCAGTTGGTCCAAGAGCAGTTTCAAGTATACCATTACCATATTCATTTTGTATTTCACTTATTAGGAAATCACCATAAATACCACCCCCACCACCTTGTGCGAATGCTTGTAATATAACACCTTTCTTTTTAGGATCTCTAGGTGTTCTACCTCTAATCATATCTTTTGTAGACATTGCTATATAGCCAAAAATAGTACCCATTATTAAAAGACTTGATAAACCTTTAAGCATTGGTAGGCTACCTTCGTCTGCTCCATAAGAATATATTTCTCTACCAATAATTTTCTTCCACATACTTATTGGAAAACCTTTAAACTGCATTACAAATCTAATTGTTTCCCCCATTGGAGTACCTTTTTCTAAACCTTGATTCATGATTGCTCTAGTTGCAGCATCTGGCTCTGGAGATCCATGCATACCTTGATCAACCAAAACATTTCTCCAAGTTAATTCTAAATCTTTTTTAAAGTTTCTTATTTCTCTTTTAGATAAATCTCTACCAACATACTTTATTATTTCTGCATTAGATAATTCATCTACACCTTCTGCTGTTAAATATCTCTTATTATCAACTGCTAAAGTTTTAATTGAACGAAGCATATCCCATTTACCTTCATCAATTCCATATAGGTTTAAAAAATTTCTTTCTCTTACATCTAAATCTTTTAATTTTGTTTCAGCTAACATTCCATAATGTCTAGACAAACCTAATATCATTGAACTTTTTAATCTTGATACCCATCCATTTAGTGAGTTCCATTTAAAAAATGTATTTTGTAACTCACCCATTTTACCCCAACTATCATTACCTGCAGCATACACATTACCTCTGTAAGCTGTAGCAGTATAAGAGTTACTTACTACCTGTAAAACTTCCATTGCAGCTTTATCATTTGCATTAAATAATCCTGTTAATGCTTCAAACAAACCACTCAATAATCCTCTACCTTGGAAATTTGATGTTCCCATATATTGAGGTATATCTCCAAAAGATGTAATAGGTGTCATACCTAGTCTAGCCATTGCTCCTGTAGATCTAATTATCATTCCTGTTTTTGCTAATATTTCATTAGCAATACCATTAATACTTCCATCTATTTCTTTAAATTCACTTTCAAAATTTTTAAAATTTAATTTTTTAACTTCTTTAAAATTTGTTTTATATTTTTTTCTTAATAAACTTAAAACTTTTTCTACAGTATCTTTAGGATTAGTTCCTAGTGTTTGCATTAATGCAATGTTTCTTGTGCTAGTAGTTATTACACCTAATACATTTTCTTTTAAAGAGGGTTCTCCAAACTTAACACTGTATTCCTGTCTGCTTTTTGAATTTTTAAAATGTAAAACTCTTGACGCATTTAATCTGTTGGTTACATTTCTTGTACCAAAAATACTTCCAGCACCATCATGTTTTGTGTGATCTCCAGACATTAAACTATCAAAAATATCATCTAAAATTTTATCTATTTCTTTAGGATCATTTACATTTACAAAACTTCTTTTTAAATCTAATCTTGGTTTAATATATTCTCTCCAAGCTAATTGAATATCTTTAATTAATTTAGATCCATTAGCAGCTCTACCCATTTTTTCTGTATTGTGAGACATTCTTGTAATCCAATCATCTATCTGACCTATGTTTGCTCCTAGATCATTTAGTTGACCTCTCAAATCAGCTTGTATATCTTTTAAAACTTTAGCAATCTGTGCAGCTTCTGCATTACCAGAAATCAAACCTCTCATTTCATCTTGAATTTCTAAATCCATTTTACCAGAACTTAAAGCATCCCAAGAAGTAGGTGATATGTCATTAATTGCTTTAAAGAATTTATTGAAATACATTTCTTCCCCTGCAATTTGTCTTGATCCAATAGAATCTCTAGCAATGTTAGAAAATTTTTGATTACCAACAAGTATTGCTAAAAAACCTTCAGAGGGTTTTATTAAATATTTAGAAACAGATTTATCTGAAGATAATTCTACAGCATCTATTACTTTTTGATATATCTCTATTGCCTTCATGTTGTTGTCGGCAAGATTTCTTTTCTTTACAGCTTGATCATATTCAAATTTATCGATAACTTTTTTTGCTAAAATTTTATCTGTTTTAATTTGTGCTTTATCAAACTTACTTTCATTAACTGCTATTTTAGCTTCATCTAAAATTTCATTAATTTGTTCATCAGATATAAGATCACCTGTTAATCTTTTAACTTCTTTAAAACATTTTGATAATTTTTTTACATCCATGATTAACTATTCCTTTTAGTACAGTGAGTTCCAGCTTCTATAGCTTCTCTTAATTTAGTTTTGTTTTTTATATTGTTGTTTACTTTTTCAATTTCATTTTTAGAATTATCTAATACAGAAATATCTTCATCTTTAATATCTAATTGTTTTTGTCTAAATTTAACTGTTTGATTTAAGTTTTCTCCTTCAATTTCTATTTCAGAAGTTTCTTTTTCTTTTCTTGTTTGTTCTACTTCTGTTACATTTTTTTTATTATTAGCATTAATACCTTCTTTTTGTTCTTGAAGTTTAGCTTCGTCAGCTTGTTTTCTTTTTGCTGCAAATAAATCTCTTTCTGTTTTTTGTAGGTTTCGCAAGTTTTGTAAATAAATTTTTGCAGATTTTCTATCTTTAGGTTTTTTTCTTACATTTTTAAATTTATTTTTAATTGTAACAACGGGAATTTTAGAATCATTAGACACTATTTGATTTCCTCTTTGTTCATCATTACCAAAATTTCTTTTTTTTGTAGTTACATTTTTATTATAACTAACTTCAAATCCTTCTTTTTCTAAACTTTTATAAACTCTTAAAGCTGATTCAGATATTGAATCATCTGATACAAAATTTAATTTTTTATCAAAAGCATTTTTAATTGCAATTTTGTAAAGTGCTTTACCTGCTCCAGTATTTCTGTATTTTTTAGAAATCTTAACATCATTAACTACCATAGCATTTAAATCTTTTGAATATTCTGTTTGAATAATATATTTTTCTTGTTTACTTGCAGGAATACCAGAGTATTCTTTTATTGATTCTTTTGTTTTTGATGATACTGAAAAATAATCTTTTTGAGAAGTTATTTCAAAATCGTCTATATTTTTTAATATTTTTTCATCTGCAATAATATCTATTTCTTGTGGTATTTTTTCATCACTACCTAAAGCATCTTTATATAACCTTTTATATTCTTTAATTTGATTATCTATTTTATTTAATCCTTCATCACCTATTCTAGTTTTTTCAACTATAACATTTCCAGTGTCTACTTTTTCTCCTTTTAAAACTTTACCAACAGAATATCTTAATAGAGCCTGTTGATTTTCTGGAGAGATTGCAGCAAGTTTTTGATATATATTTGGCTTACCTCTTTTCTCTGCAATAAAATCTCCTATTCTGCCAAACCCAACATGAGCTGCCGAACCTATAAATCCACCTACAGCTATGTTAGCAAAAGAATCCCACGCATCATAATTTGCTTGCTCTGATTTTGCCACACCATAAACAAGTGGCTCAACAGCTGTATTACCAACAAAACCTTCAACTAAACCTTTTTTCATTCTAGCAACATTCTTACCAGATCTTGCTACCATGTTTGCAAATCTAGCTTGACCAACAACAGGAACAAAAGATGCTGCAAGATTTATTGGATCTAAAAAACTTGTACCAAGAGATTCTAAAAAGAAAAAACTTTTAGCAAGTTTACCATCTGGACCTCTGGCAATAACGTCTGCTCTTTCATTTTCTAATTCTTTTCTTTCTACAAGATAATCAACTAAACCAGATCTAGTATCTTTTTCAAATACTAAACCAAGATGTCCATATTGTTTATTTAATTCGTCTCTATCTAAATACTCACTACTTGATTGATATGCTTTAGTTTGTTCTACAGCTCTTAACACAGAAGATGTTGGGTTATAATTCCAAGCATTCATAAATGTTGCACCAGCAGTTTCCCAAAAGCCACTTTTAGTTTGATTATATAAAGAACCTATTTCTTGTTCAGAAGGTTCAAATGTACCTAATCCAAAATTTATCATTATCTAATTTTATCCATTAAATTAGAAAGTTTTTTGGCTCTTGATTCTGTTTGTTGATGCCATTTAGTTTTTCCTATTTTTTTACTAATATTTTTATAATCTTTACCTTCAAAATTATAAAGCATATGTTCAGAAGCTAACTGATATTCTTTTTCATTTATTGCTTGAATTGTTTTTTTAAATTTACTTAAACCTGTAGTACCTAATTGGAAACCCATTTGAACTAATATACTATAAGCAGTTGGATTAATATTTTTATCTGTAACTAATTTATCTACATCTTTAATTACTATTTCTAAATCTTTTTTAAAAATAATATCTACTTCTTTTTGTGTTAAAGTGTTAATATCAAAACCATATATTTTTCCACTTTTTTCTTCTGCTTCTGTTATTCTATGACCTTTTCCAACAGTTCTAAAATCTTCTATAACTTCTTTTCCATTAACATTATATTTTAAATTATAAGGTTTTAATTCATTACCCTCATCATCTGATAACATTTTAATATTATTATTATCAGCTAAAAATTTTTCTCCTAATGTTGGCATATCTGCGTTAGCTTTTGATACAAATAAATTTCCAACAGTATCAACAGCACTTCCCAACGTCATACTTTCTCCACCTATGTTTTGATTCTCATCTAAAACAATTTCATCTAAATAACTTAAACCATCATCTTCATCCACTAATTGTATATCTTCATTTGTTCCTGGAAATTTTAATTCTGTACTTAAAATACCTTTATCATTTTCAGTAGGTACTTTATAAAATTCTATTTTATCACCATTTGCATTTACAATAGGATGTTTTGCTCCATTTGCAAATTCTGTATAAACAACAAAACCTGTCATATCGCTATTGTTTAACATTTTACTATGATTTTGAATATTTGATAAAATTCTATCTCTTACTTTTTCTTCAGTTAAATTTTCTACTCCTGCAAGTGTAGCAAAATGCATATAACCATCTTTACCCATAAATTTATCTACATATTCTTCATTAGTTTCTATTTCTAAAAGAACTGCTTCTACTTTTTGTTCTAATAATATTCCCTTTGTTTTTTCCCCATTAACATCTGATGCAATCAAATAAGTTTCATCAGCTCCTATACGAAAATCTTTTAAAAATTCTTTTGAAGCAGATTTAACAGCTTGGTCTATAGTCATATTTTTTGTTTCTATTCTATACAAAGCAGACTTATAAATTGTTTTTTGAATGTTTGCTGCATATTCTGTTGAACTTATAGATCCTTCTCCTTGAGCATAAATTACATTTTTATAATCATCTAACTCTTTAGCAATTGCTTTTTCTATAGTATTAAATTTATCTCCATCTTTCATTCCAGATCTAACTAAAGATTCTAATGTTTCTAAATTTTGTGTACTTGAAGAATAAATATCTTTTTTTAAAGGTACACTATTTGTACTTAACGCAGTAATATAATCTTGTGGAATTTTTAAATCTGATAAATGAACTAAAACTTTACTCATGTTGTTGTCTCCATACATATTTTTTGTAAACATTTCTAAATTAATTTTATCTTCTGCTGAAGTTTCTGGATCTGTAAGTGTTGTTATTATTTGTTGCATTTCAGCATTACTAGCAACTCTAATCTTTTCAACTTCTAAATCTCTTTGTTTATTAATTAATAAATCTATTAACTTTGTTTTTTTATCTTTTATAAGTTTAGGATCTGTTTCCGATTCTAACTCTTGATAAGCAAATTCTACATCTTTATCAAATTCTTTTATAAAACCAACTGCATCTTCTTTAAGAGCCTTCTTTTTACCTGCTACAATTCCCTTAACATATGTTTTGTTTGCGTTACCTTTTACTTCTCCATGTAATTCATAAAATTCTTTTATTTGACCATCTGCTACTTCTTCTGTTAATGATAAAGGAGTGTTAAGAAGTATAGCATTATTTGCTGCACGATCTTTAGAAAATGTTTCTTGTTCAATCATTTCATTTACAATTCTTGTTGGTAATACCATTGAAGCAGTTTTCATATTAAATGATGTTTCTTTACCTACGGCAATTTTTGCAAGATGATCATCGTACTGATCTTTAATCATAGGTGCTAAAGTTATTTTAGCTTTCTCTATTAATTTTTTTCTTGAATCATATGTTAAACCTTGAAAATCTTTTTCATCCATTAACATAGCTAATGCTTCTCTAGGAGATTCTGAAATCATTTTATCTGCTTCTAAAAATTTTATTTCATTAGGTATTTCATTTACCATTTTTTCTAAAATAGCATTTGGAATTTTGCCTTGATAATTTGTAACATACAAATCTTCTAAATCTCTTTGCAACACTTCATAATCAAAACCATCAGTAAGATCTAAAGCTGTTAACATTAATCTTGATTTTTTCTTACTTACTTCTGTATCTAAAGAAATTAAAGTATTTCTTTGAACTGCTGTGCTTGTTCTGAAAATTCCTTTTTGAACTTCAGCTAAAGCATACTGATTAAATAAAGTTTGTGAATTTTTATTACTTGCTAAACTATTAAATTTTTGTATTTTTATATTTGATTGATTTTTAATTAAACTTTGTGCTTGCTCTTCGTTTTCTAAATTACCTGCTTCAGTATAAACCTTCTGCATCTCTCTAATAAAATCATTTTCTAATTTTAATGCTTCTGTTTTATTTTCAAAATCTTTTTGTTTAACTTTATGTTGTACAATTTCTTTTGTTATGGGTGCTATAGCAGATCCCATAGTTTGATTTAAACTCATTTGAATATTAGATTTAACAGATCCAACTTCACCTGTTATTGTTGCTTGAGTTGTGAATGTAGGTATTTTTGGCATTATTCTGTTGTTCCCATGTTATAAGGATCATAGTAATTTCCATCACTTTGCATACCACCAGTATATGTTTTACTATAATCTTTACCACCACCAAAATTATTCATATTAAGTAGGCTTGTTGAAGTAGATGCAATAGTTTGATATTGAGCAAGTCTTGCTTGTTCTCTAGCCATCTGACCAGATATTCTAGCAAAGTTTGCTTCTTCAATTTTTTTAGATTGAGCAACTTTAGAATTGTATCTCATAATATTTTCTTGCATATACTTTTCTCTAGCATTAGCAGTTGCTATTCTATATGCTGTGCCTTGTCCAGAAACTACACCAGATTTAGCAAGGTTTACTTCTACTGAACCTTTTAATTTTTCGTATGAGTTATTAAATCTAGCAATATCAAATTCAGTTTTTTTTTCTATTTGTACGGCTTCAGCTTCAGCAACTTTAGCATTACGTTCATTAATAGATTGATTAAACTTTCCAATCTTACCTTGTTGTTGAAATGTAGCTGCTCCAATTGCACCAACTACTGCTGCTTGCCATCCCATTAGAATAACCTCGCATACATATACTGATCAGAACCATCAAAACCAAATTTTTTCATTAAACCTTCTTCCTCTAATCCTAACCATTTAGCAAATTTTAAACCTGTTGTATAGTCTGCTCTTATAGCACTTTGAACTCTATTGATATTGTTTTCTTTAGCAATTCGTGCAAAATCTTTTTTAATTGCTTTCGCAACAGACAATGGATAATCCAAAACATCTTTAGTTGCTAGCACCCAACCTTCTGCAACACCACTCCAAATAATTTTCATGCCTGCAGCAAAAATAGGTTTGCCATCAATCATACCTGTAAATGCTAAATTCTCTTGTTCTAAATGCATTGCGTTACCTTCAAACTCCATATCTTTATCCATCAATACATGATTCATTTGTTGTTTCATAATGTATTGACCATGCTCACCTTTGTACTTTACAATATTGATTATCCTACTATCCATCGTTTGTTTGAAGTTTAGGATATAATGACAGTATCGTCAAAGGTAAAGGTTGAGTTTGTCTAACAAATATAAAACCATCTGTTTCATAATTTCCTCTAAATTCTACTTCTTTGTCTCCAGTAAATACACTGATACCACTATTCATAGCATTAGCTGAAGATCTAAAAGGTATTCTTTCCATGTTATCTAAATCTGGTCCAACCTCGACACCAATACTTTCATAAAGTCTAACAGTAATGTCATAAATTCTTTTAGTTTTACTTTGTGATGTACCATTTTGTGAGCCAGCATCTATTCTCATTGTTTGTAATAAAGATGTATAAGGTAAACCAATTTTAACTTTAGTTGCAGATCTTTCTAATATAACTTCACCAGAACTAACAACTTTGTTTGGATGTGCTGCACCATTTGCTAATATAGATACTGTTTGACCTTCAAGATGAGCAAGACCAGATATAGTTGAAGCAGCTGAACCATCATAAGATAATTGTGAATCTAAAAAATTAAATGAAGTATCATCTGTTTCATCAAAATCATATTCATGAATATATTCTATGTATCTTTTTGTAGCACCATTGATTGTTCTTTTTACAATTACCCATGTTTGATATTCTGAATCATCTGTTGGAATAGTTGCAACACTATCACAAACTGCGTTACCACTTCCAAATGATCCACCAAATATATGTCTATGCCAAGCAACTACTTGTTGTTCTCTTTGATAAGTTAATCCAGCTAGTTGACCATCATTTCTAGCACACCAAATAATTTGATTAGGCTCTTGTTGATATGATAATTGTTTAAACCCACCTTCAGAAATATGTTCTGCAAGGATAGTTAAGTCTGGAGCAAGGTATCCATCTACGTCAAAATTGTAAGCTAGTTCTCTTAATTTTCTTCTTGCTCTTTGTAAAAATAAAGTTGCGTTACCTACTGCTAAAGCATCTACATTTGCTGCACCATTGTTAGATTGTTTTTTAATTAATATGTTTGTAGGTGTAATTGCAATATCAGTTCCACCACCACTAACTGCAAACTCACCACCAGCAGTACCAATAATTAAAGTTCTTGTTGCTGTCATAAATCTAATTGCATTAACTTGGTTAGAAGCAATAGTATAAATAATAGAATCATCATCTGCTACAGTTTCGTGATAACCATCATCCATATTTTCATAATCACCAGACTTTGAAAAAAATAATGTTTGTGGTTGAGATAATGTTGCTGCGAATACTAATCTTTGTTCAAAAAAAGTTACGCAAGAAGGATGACCAGTAGTAGAACTAAATGATCCTAGTGCAAAATCAGTTGTAGCAGAACCATTAGATATATCTGATAACACTTCAGCAGTAACTACTGTTGTTGATGTGTATGCTGTAATTTTTGCATGACCATCAAGTACATGAACTAATCTACCTACATCTGTTGACAACCATCCTTGGTTAGAGTTTACTCCAGTAGTTGATGATAATGTTAGTGTAGCTGATTGACCTTTGTTAGTATGAGAAGATGTCATAGTAGTTGTTTCAATATTATGATCCATGAATGGACCATTTGTGAAAGCAACATCTGTTAATGTCCAAGATGTATGACCAGTTCTAGATAATTTTTTTACTGGATGACTAGGATGACAAACATACATAACGTCAGCTGATTGTGCATATTTAATATCAAATAGTTCTGCTTCTAAATAAGGTGAACTAATTTCATAAGCCGAACCACCAGATAATATTTGACCATTGTCTTTATAAAATCTTATGTATTGATTACCAAACTCTAACATATAAGTTTGTGTTGTAGAAAATTCAAAAGGAATTAATCTTGTTTCTTTAGAACTATCTTTTACTTCTGCTACAAATTGTGTACCAGATCTTCTAGCTGCAGCTCCATGAGGATAAACAATCATGTTTTCTAATGTCTTACATCCTGTAGGATATTTTTGTAAATCGTTTCTGCCATCTAATCTAGGAGACAGCTCACCACCTGTAAAGTTCGTTAATTGAACAGCAACTCTAGCCATGGGTTAATACCTTGAGTTTATAAAAGAAGAAGCACCAACAACATCTGATTGACCATTATCTGGATTAGTATTTTGACCTTCAGTAGCATCTACGAACCTTGCTTCTCTTAATTTATCTTGAAACAATTTATACATATTAGAAGCCGTAGGATTAGATGAAGTTACAGCATAAGCAATATCTGCTGCTAGTGATGCAGAAATTGTTTCTCTTAATAATTCATCATACTCGTTAGCATCTGTTACTCTTGAAACATATTGAATTTTTACTGTTGCATGATTTGCTAAAACTTTTCTACCTTCAATTTTATAATCGTAATCATAATTTAAAATTGTAATAACTCTTAAGCAATCAGCAGGTAAAGTAAATTGATAACTAAAACCCCATGAAGGTGTTGCAGTATCTTTTGCTAGTTCAACTCTTTTAATTAAACAATTCCAAGGATGAGATCTAAATAAACTATCTCTAACTTGTGTGTATCTTGCGTTGCAAAGTCTTGCGTTCTTTGAATCTTCTGTAAGTGTAAGTATAGTTGATGCACCTAGTTGATTTAATGCTCCATTACAAATGTCTACTACTGATGCCATATTACTTCCTTATTATATACTTGCGTCTTATTTGTCTATCTTTTTTTAAAGCAAAGATTTCTTCTATTGTCTTACCTTGTTTTTTGTCAAAACCATAATGATTTTTACCATCATGTTGAAACCTGTCTACTAAAACGTATCTGTAAATATAATTACCTTTCTTTAAATGTACTACAGTTTCTAAAGTTTTTGTTTCTTTTGTCATGCACTCTAGGGGGTTTCCACTCTCGCTTCCACCCCCTAAAATTTATTTACTATGCTTCGTGAGCAAGTATTTCTACAACTTTAGCTTCTTCCATTCTAGTACTTCCAAAAGCAGCAGAATAGTAAACTTGAGTTGCGTAACCTTTGTCAGATCTTTCATCGATTCTAGCAGTAGAGTCTTTACCCATAGCTAATGCAAGACCATCTTGTACGAAGGCAATACATTTTCTTTTGCTTGAAGCGATTGATAGTCTGTTAGTTACACAGAAATCAAAACCTAAGAAAGTATTAACATCACCAGATGCTAATGCTTTTACTGTGTTGAAATCACTTGAAGTTACTTCAGTAGTTCCTAATAGATCAGAGATCTGTTTTGGAGATACTATGATGTATCTTTTTAGTGAAGGATCAACATCAGCTAGATCGATGATTTCTTTCGCTTGTCTTAATTTAGCGATAGTTAAACCAGCAGTTCCAGCTTCAGCGATTTTTTGACCAGCAGGTAATGCAACAGCAGTACCACCAGCAACACCTGTGTCAGATGAACCAGTTGCAGCAGCGATGATAGCATCATCCATTGCTCTACCCATTGCATAAGCAGCAGCTTGAGCATAGCTAGAAGTAGGATCTACTAACATTCTTACTTTATCTAGATCATCTACAAGATCTGCAAACTCGTAATCAACAAGTGATACACGTCTTCTACTATGTGGTGTATCTGCTTGTGGAGTATTCGAGTGTCTGCTTGATCTTACAGTTGCAGTTACAGAACCAATTTGGTCAAAGAAAGCATTTTTCCCTGTAACAGATTCAAGTCTCACTTTATCTCTTAAAAGTGATCCTTTTTGTTGTGATAACATTTGTATGTTTGAACTATATTGTTCTACAAATGCTTTTGTTATTTCAGTTGACATATTATGTCTCCTATTATTGTTAAGTTAATGTTAAAACAAAACAGAGACGTTATCAGAAATTCTGGCTTCTCTTGGATTTAAAGTCTTTTAGACTACAAGTCTATTCCTTGTTGGCAGTAAGGTTCTTACGAATTGTCTTACTTTTGTTAGGCGAATTTTCACTCGCCTTACAAACCCATTTATAATATTCTTCGCAGATTGGCAAGGGATTAGATTTTTGATTTTCTGATCCACTCTCTACAACAATACGAAGTATTTCTAATCTTATTTCTTCTTTATCCATTTAACATAGTTCTTAAAGTAAATACTTGTTGAACTATCTTGTCATGATCTGGATGAGATTTATTCCAATATGGACCACTTGTATCATTTACAAGTTTACTAATTTCAGCTTGGTAATCTGTACCTTGATCCATACCTTCGCTTTCTGTACTAATCAATTTATCTTCAGACATAAGATTAGCAATGTTTGCAAAACCTTTTATGACAGAAGGATGATCTCCAATACGAGTACCATCTTTTAGTTCCATATTAAGTATATCTTCACTCATGTTTGCTTTAGCAATTGCTCCAGCTCTTTTTATATTCTCATCATAAGATCTACCCCACTCTTTACGAAGTTCTTGTTCAGCATTTGCTTGAGCAGTTTCTGTATCTACTCTTGCTTGTTGAACAGATCCTTCCATAGAATTTTTATAGTATTCTAAAATTCCTTGAGCCTGTTTATTATTCAAACCAAGTTGGTGAGCATTCTCTGCAAATTGTTTTATTGCATTCTCATCTAACGAAGCTGTTTCAGATTGTACTTCTAACTTATATTTATCTGCAGATTCTGGTCTGCCAAGTTTTCCATACACTTCATTCCATTGATCGTCTGTTGAGTTTTCATTTGGTATTGCTACTTTGTCTTGACCAATCATTCTAGTTGCGTTGATATAGCTTTTAGCTAACGCATCTATTTCAGTAAATTTAGAAATATTAGGATCGTTTCTAAACTCTTCCGAGATTGTTTCTTTCCAAGAGTTGGTAACAGTTGGTTGTTCAGTTACTTGAGGAGTGTCTGTAGTAGTTTGTGTTGTCTCTTCTACAGGCACATTAGTTTGTGTTATCTGTTCACTTGACATTTTTATTCTCCTTACGTAGCATTGTTTTTATAAATAGAAGTACACTACGTTGACCTTCCATATATGCACTCTCATGACTATCACCTTTTACATTAGTGGTAGAATGATAATGACATCTTTTTTCTAAATCAGACAAGACTTCTTTGCCTTCGTCTGTGTTAAAAATATGTTGATAGCTGTCTCTTAATTTTTTTATTATTTGTTCCAGTTCTTTGTTTTGGTTCATACTATTCAGCTTCTGAATTAGCTAATGCTTGTGCTTCTTCTGGCAATGCTTTTGCTAATGGTGCTATATCTCTCCCTGCTTGTGCTACTTGTTGCATCTGTTGCATCTGTTGTTGTTGTTCAGCTTGTGCTGCTGCTTCTTGTCTTTCAGCATTTAGTTCAGCTTGTGGCTTCAAAATTTTTTGAGGTACACCAACAATGCTAGTTAAATGCCTAACTAATTTATCCATATTGATATGGTCAAATACTGGAGCAACATTTGATAAGCTACCTAAAATTTCAACTGCTCTCATAATAGATGACAGCTCTGTAGATTTTTGTGCTTTAGCAAGTGGTGATACATATTCAATTTCTATATCTTGACCAGATAAAAATTCTGGTGGATTAGGAAATAAATTTTTTCTCATTAAAATTGCAAACGATCTATCAATCAATGGCTTTAATAATTCAGATTGAAGTCTACCAAGAACTGGTCCAAGTAATCTCATCTTCTCTTCATTTCTTTGAATGACTTCTGTTGCCGTCATTTGTGGACCATCTTGCATTTGTAATTGATTTACATAGAAAGCATTTCTGATTGAGTTTCTTCTTTGCTCTTCCATATTTAAACCTAGTGTATTATTTGCACCAATGTTTAATGGTTCAATTCTATCTCTAGTTCCTGCTCTGTAGAAGTTTAGTCCACCAGGTACAGTTCTTACAGGTAACATAAAGCCATCGTCTGGAACAAGTAAAGGTGGATCAACTTGTTTTTGTGCAGACTTAATTATAACTTTAGACATTTCATTTAGCATCTTAACGTCTGGCAAAGCTGTCATTGCAGGAGATCTACCATAAATTTCGTGTGATGCTTTTAAATATCTAGGAACTACAAATGGAAATTCTTTAAATCCAGATACAGATAATTCATCTCCAGAATCAGCATCTAAGTATACAGATTCAAATGGCATATTTTCTTTATCTTGTTTTACAGGATTAAAATCTGATCTAGGATAAACAGCATGAAGTATTTCTACTTCTTCATAAGGATCTTTCTTTGCTATAACTGCTATGTTAGTTGATACAGTTTTAAACTTTTGTATTGCAGCTCTTGCAGATATTCTAAACTTTCTAAATACTGTATCTATTCTACCTTTGTCATTTTCCGAAATATACATTTCATTAATGTGTCTTGTAGAAAATTTTAAATCATCTTCATCA
>Ga0196887_1000522_pt1 | contig 18269 bp, 19 predicted proteins | sample VirMetDEL_Mar_31_FD_169094 | JGI IMG/M metagenome (GOLD analysis project Ga0196887, IMG submission 169094) | Aqueous microbial communities from the Delaware River and Bay under freshwater to marine salinity gradient to study organic matter... | ecosystem: Environmental > Aquatic > Marine >... | reverse complement strand
GTCTAATGAACGATGCTATTGATGACTTCGCAGAAGCCACAGTAGCTCTTATATCCGTAGTAGAGGTTGCTGACATGGCAGCTGAAGCACAACAGACAAACGATATTCAACAGCAAGAAGATCTTCAAGACTATGTGTCAACCAATGACCAGCTTCTCCAAGTATCGCAAGATGACGTAGAGGCTTACAACGACAGCCTTGATGATATAGCAAGCCACGCCTCTAATGCAGTAGCTTACCTTGCAGTAGCAGGCAACGAAGGCGCTACAGACTTCTTACAGCAAGGAGCAGACAGTGCGGGTGTGAGGTTCACTGAGGCAAAAGACAGTCTTTCTTATGTAGCTTCCTCAAGAGCAGTATTACTAGATTTCAAAGCGCAGAACCAAGGTTATGGAGTATGGGTAGACGGCACGGACGCCTTTGGAATCAACCTTATGTTGACAAGAGCAGACGTTCTCTTTGAAGGCAGCAACAGTGACTTCTATCTGAACGGCCCTACACAAAACTCGTGTTTCTTCTCGGGCACAGACTGTGAGAGTCCTGCAGTAAACCCGGGGCCTCGCCCATGAAGGTTGATGGCGTAGGATTCAGCGGAGCACAGATTGCAGTTGTACTAGCATTTATCTCCACAATCGCAGGCGGAATATGGACAGCTTCCTCTGTATATGCGAGACTTGAGGCTGTAGAGGCGTATGAGATTCCAGATATTGCACCTCTGCACGAACAAATTACTGTTATTGAAACAGAACTCGAAGCGAACGACATTTCCCAACTCCAGGGAAAACTAGCTTCATTTGGTACTAACCTTGAGACAATCATGGGCCAACAGACAAAACTCCTTGCCATTCAAGAACGTATGGTTGAAGTTGAGAAAGAGATGGAGTCCATGAAAGGCGTAGTACAAAGAGCAGAATTAAAGACTAAAGAGTTAGAAGGTATTGAAGGCGAGGTAAAAGTACTAAAGCGCGAGATACAGGAACTCTGGGACGGTATGGATTACTTGTCCAATCCGTTAGGAAAATAAAATGCGATATAAAACTAAAGCAGCCGCTATGAAAGCAGCGAAGCGGTTAGGTTTAAGAGGTACCCATAGTCACGGTGCCGGAAAGGGGAAGATTTACATGGCAGGTAAAACTCACGCAGCCTATGAAAAGGCAATGAAAAAGCCGAAGAAGAAGCCAAGCAAGCCTAAAAGAGGTCAAAGAGCGAGCAAGAATCGCAAACGTAGGGGCTACTAATGGCCGTACGTAAAAGAAAGACTACTAAAAAGAAGGCCCCGGCTAAGCGCCGTACTGCTAAACCTCTCAGCGCAACCGTAAGATCTACACTTAGGGGAAAAGCAAAGAAGAGTAAAAGATATACTTACGGACAACTAGCTAAAGTTTATCGTCGCGGGCAAGGCGCTTATTTATCGTCTGGTTCTCGTCCCGGAACATCAATGTCTCAGTGGGCATTTGGCAGAGTAAACTCGTTTATGCGAGGTGGCCACCCCCAAGACAATGATATTAAGAGGGCTGGTCGTGCCAAAAAGAAAAAGTAAACGCAAAGTACCAAAAGACAAGAAGTCGAGAGTACCAAAGAAGTATTTAAGTGGTACAAAAGGTACTAAAAGAACTCAACTTGCAGGCGTTATTAAGCGTATTGCAAAACTGTATAAGGAAGGGAAGACTGTTCCTAGGTCTCTGTTAGCACAGAGAATGAGATTGGGGAAGAAACGTGCCAGCAAAAAGAAAAAGTAAAAAGAAACCTAACGGCAGATTAAAAAAGGCTGGAGTCAGTGGTTATAACAAACCTAAACGCACTCCTGGTCATGCAAAAAAGTCTCACATTGTAGTAGCCAAAGTAGGCGACAAGGTGAAGACAATCAGGTTCGGTCAGCAGGGAGCTAAAACGGCAGGGAAGCCGAAGGCCGGCGAATCAGAAGCCATGAAAGCTAAGCGTAGATCGTTTAAAGCACGACACGCTAAGAATATTGCGAAGGGCAAAATGTCTGCTGCATATTGGGCTGATAAAGTAAAATGGTAGACGATAAGTTTCATCCAGCAGACACAAATGGAGATGGTAAGGTATCTAGCGCAGAAGAGGCTATGTACCTTGAAGCTCGACGAAAAGAATTAGAAGATCAAGACGCTATGCGAGATGCGCAAAGAAACATGGCCTGGTTTGCACTTGGCGGAATGTTGCTTTATCCCTTCGCTGTAGTAATTGCGGAACTAGTAGGTTTGGAGAATGCGTCAAAGACTCTAGGAGACATGGCCCCTACCTACTTTGTCTCCGTAGCAGCTATTGTTGCAGCATTCTACGCTAAAGAAGCAGTCGGTAAAAAATAACTCAATAGGAACACACAATGGCAGTTGAAATAAGTCGGAGAGATGTGATCTCCGACGAAATAGTTGAATTACAATCTGAGGCAAGGTTTCTCAAACTCCCCGTAGCTCCTTATTTGGATCTACTAAATATCACACCTCTACCTTCGCAGATAGCAATTATCAATGCGGTGAATAACCCTAAGTATCGTTTTATCTCTGCGGCTATTTCTAGACGTCAAGGTAAGACATACATTGCGAACATTATTGGACAGCTTGTGTCTCTAGTACCAGGCTCTACAATCTTAATCATGTCTCCTAACTACTCCTTGTCTCAGATTTCTTTTGATCTACAAAGGAACTTGATTAAGCACTTTGATCTAGAGGTTACAAAAGATAACGCTAAAGATAAAGTGATTGAAATATCCAACGGCTCTACAGTACGAATGGGTTCTGTAAACCAGGTTGACTCTTGTGTAGGTCGTTCTTATGATCTTATTATCTTTGACGAAGCCGCACTTGCAGATGGCAGAGACGCTTTCAACGTAGCACTCCGACCTACCCTAGATAAACCAAATTCAAAAGCAATTTTTATCTCCACGCCACGGGGTCGCAATAACTGGTTCTCTGAGTTCTTCATGCGAGGCTACTCAGATGAGTTTCCTGAGTGGTGCAGTGTTCGAGCTACTTATAAAGACAACCCACGGATGTCTGAGAGCGATATTGCAGAAGCACGAAAGTCTATGTCAGAGGCAGAATTCAAGCAGGAGTACGAGGCCGACTTTAATACTTATGAAGGTCAGATCTGGAACTTTAACTTTGAGACTCAAGTACAAGACCTTGCTAATTTTGATACTAGCAGGATGGATGTATTTGCAGGCCTCGATGTTGGTTTTAGAGACCCAACTGCAATGTGTGTAATTGCTTACGATTGGGACACCGAGAAGTTCTATTTACTAGACGAGTATTTTAATAACGAGAGAACCACAGACCAACATGCAGAACAGATCCAAAAACTCATTGATCGTTGGGATATTGATTATATTTATATTGACTCAGCTGCTCAACAAACAAGGTTCGATTTCGCGCAGAACTATGGAATATCAACTATTAACGCGAAGAAATCTATCATCGATGGAATTGGCCATGTTGCAGCCATTATCGACAACGACTCCCTCTTTGTTGATCAAGCTGCGAAGGAATCGCTCTCCTGTGTAGATGCGTATCAATGGGATCCAAATCCGAATCTTATAAAGGAAAAACCGAAACATAACATGGCATCACACATGGCAGATGCACTTCGTTACGCACTGTACTCATTTATTACCTCAAATGTTTCCTTCTAGCGATGACCTACGGAAAAATAGTTATTGACAAGTTACCTTAAACTCGATATAATTCTTCTAATGAAAAATGAAGAACCGGAAAGAAAATGCCTAAACTAAAACGCGACGCAGTAAAGTATGTACGAGACAAGGCAAAGTCCAAGTATGAGAAAGGGACAGAATGTCGTATTTGTGGCGAAACAGAACAACTTGATTTCCACCATTTTTATAGTTTGACACCACTGCTAAACCAGTGGCTTACAAAGAACAAGCTGAACCCTGACTATATACAAGCACTCAGGGATGACTTCATTGAAGAGCATAGTGCCGAGCTGTATGACCATACAGTAACAATATGTCATACACATCACTTAGCCCTTCACAAAATATATGGCAAAGACCCTGCGCTAGGGACTGCAAAGAAACAAATGCGCTGGGTAGAGATTCAAAGAGAAAAACATGGCTTGGTATAATCCTTTTCAAAATAAAGCGGGAACGGAAGAAGTTGAGAAACTTAATCCGGGTCAGCAATATATGGGCGGCGGAAAAACTGAATCTTCTCGTGAATACACATCCAATTACGAGCATTACTACGAAAGCCTAGAGATTGTAAATAGAGCAGTTAACATTGTCGTAGACGACACAGCGGGTGTTAATACTACCGTCAAGCCTGTGGCTAGACCAGGTATTGTTAAAGGCGTGAAGAGATCTAAAGTTGAGTTATTGCTCACAAAAGAACCAAACCCTTTCCAAGACATCAACACTTTTAGACGTAATCTTATTACTGATTTTATGCTTGATGGCAACATTTTTGTATACTTTGATGGGGCTCACCTATACCATCTACCTGCTGACAAGGTAACAATACATGGAGACTCTAGGACTTATATTGAGAAGTATATGTATAATGATATTGAGTACAGCCCGGAAGAAATTATCCACATCAAAGACAACTCTTTCTATGATGTTTATCGAGGCGTATCACGCCTGAAGCCTGCGCTCCGCACTATGCAACTTATTAGCCGAATGAGAGACTTCCAAGATAACTTCTTTAAGAACGGAGCTGTTCCAGGTCTAGTACTAAAATCTCCGAATACTTTGTCTGATAAAATTAAAGAACGCATGATGGTCTCTTGGCAGAGTCGTTATAGACCAGATACTGGTGGCAGACGCCCTCTTATTCTTGACGGTGGTATTGAGCTAGACAAGATTTCAAATGTAAGTTTTAAAGATTTAGACTTTCAAACCTCTATTGCTGAGAATGAAAAGATTATTTTAAAAGCAATGGGAGTACCTCCTATTCTTTTAGATTCAGGTAACAACGCAAATATTCGTCCGAATATGAGACTATATTACCTTGAAACCGTACTACCTATCGTTGCGAAACTAAACTCAGGGTTTTCCCGTTTCTTTGGTTTTGAGATTGTAGAAGACGTAACAAACGTACCGGCTTTACAGCCAGAGCTACGAGACACTGCAGCGTACTATACCTCACTAGTAAATGGCGGTATTATTAGCCCGAACGAAGCTCGCGAAGCATTAGGATACAATACTAGAAAAGAAGCAGAAGATATAAGAGTTCCTGCGAATATTGCAGGATCAGCAGCAAACCCAGATGAGGGCGGAAGGCCGCCTCAGGAAGAGGAAGATGTATAATAAACAACTGCTAAAGAAGTTAGCAGCATACTTCGCAGAGCACGGCTTACCTAAGTCTTACGCTGCTTTCAAGCGAGACGGCAGAAAGCCTGTAACAGATAAAATAATGGTACACACCATAGGTGGGTACCCTAGAATGTTAGAACTGTTCGAGAAGCACCACCCAGAATACTGGGAACTAGCTCAACCTATTAAAGATGAGCCAGAGCCCGTAAAACAAGACCCTTTAGCAGCACTCAGGGCAAGTACTGTAGAGAAATAATATGAATAAGATTTTTAATCTAACATCTACTTTCAAGGCCGCAGAATCAGACGATGGATCAGTAATGATCCGTGGTATGGCTAGTACAGCAGATTTTGATCGCGCAGGTGATACAATCTCAGCTGAGGCTTGGACTAAAGGTGGATTACAAAACTTTGAGAAAAATCCAATTATTCTGTTTAATCATGACTATGACAGACCAATTGGTCGAGCCACAGGTATGAAAGCAGGACCAAATGGTTTAGAACTCGAATGTAAGATCAGCAAAAATGCCCCTGGCAATGTTGCTGCACTCGTTAAAGACGGTGTCCTTGGAGCCTTTTCCGTCGGTTTCAAAGTCAAGGACGCAGATTACCTAAAGGAAACTGATGGACTAATGATTAAGGACGCTGAGTTGTTTGAGGTATCGGTTGTTTCCGTACCTTGTAACCAGGCAGCTACTTTTTCGCTCGCGAAGTCTTTTGACTCATCTGATGAGTACGAAGAATTCAAAAAAACTTTCACTAATCGTGTAGATCTAGCCGGTCAGTCTCTGGCTAAGGACGAAGATATCTCTTCAAATATAGCTAGTGACCACACACCGAAAAGCGCGGAACTTAATTCCGCAGATCAGGAGATCAAAATGGACAATCAAAACATCGACTTGGAAGCTTTTGCAAAGAAGGTAGCTGAAGACACAGCTGCTAAGATTGCTATGAAGCAAGCCGAGCAAAAAGCAGCTGACGAAGCAGTAGCTAAAGCAGCTCAAGAAGCCGAAGCCGCTAAAGCAGCTGAAGGCGTACAAATTAAATCAAGCATCGAAACTGGTATTCAAACTGGCGTAGAAGCTTTACAAGCTGACCTCGAAAAAGAGTTTGAAGCTAAGAACGCTGACCACGCTGCAATCGTTGAGAAGTATAAAGCAGACCTCGCAGAGAAAGCTGCTGAAATGGAATCTATGCGTAAGAGCAAGCGTGACTTCTCTGGCCGTGGTGCTTCTGAAGCATCAGGTTCTGAGATCCTAGGCGCCCACATCCTCGGTAAAATTACTGGTAAAGGTATGGACACTGATTATGGTCGTGAGATCATGGAAAAAGCTGGCGCAGCTGTAACTGCTACTGGTAACGTAACTATCTCTCTAGATACTACTGTTGCTACTCAGTTCGAAGAAGAAGTTAAGCTAGAGCAAAAAGTAGCTGGCCTTTTCCGTGAAATCGCTGTAAGTGGTGGTGCTACCGTTCTGCCAATCAATCCAGATGCTGAAGCAGCTAGCTTCGCTACTGCCGCTGCTGCTGGTAACTTGGAAAACAACACTAACGGTACTGCTGCTACTAACTCTGCTTACGCAGTTGGTCAGGTAATCTTGAAGCCTCATCGTCTGATTTCTAGCACTAACCTGCTGAATGACACTGACGAGAAGACTCTTGTATCACTGCTTCCTATGCTTCAGTCTGCTATGGCTCGCGCTCATGCACGTGCTAAAGATAAGATGTGTATGTTTGGTGACAATGGCGTAACTATCAGCGGTTTAGTTGGTGTTAATGGCACTGACCAAGGCGTTGGCTTGTCTCAAGACGTTAGTGCTCTTGGTGGTCTTGCTGTAACTGACTTCTCTCACAACACTGCTGGCGAGATCCTGACTTCTTTGGAAGTTGTTAAGGCGCGTTCACAGATGGGTAAGTATGGTATTAACTCTGCTGACCTGGCACTGATTGTTAGCCCACAAGGCTACATGGAACTGATGCAAGACGCAGCTTTTGCTGATGTTTCTCAGGTAGGCGATCTGAACAGCAAGACTTCTGGTACTGTTGGTTCTATCTACGGTATCCAGGTTGTTGTTTCTGATCTGCTTACTCGTGGTGATAACGATACTGTATTCCAGTTGGTTAACACTCGTAACTACGTTATTCCTCGTCTGCGCGGCGTTAGCATTGAGTCTGATTACTCAGTAACTAACCAGCGCACCGATCTTGTTGCTAGCCAGTCAATTGGCTTCTCTGAGTTGGTTGCCGGTTACACTGCAAACTTCCCAGCAGTACACACTATCTACGACACCGAGTAATAGTAATACTAATAACTTTGGGGTGGCTCGCCACCTCATTGTTTTATTTTACAAAGTAGAAAAACGAAGGAGAGTTCGCTCTCCTAAGTTTTTACTAATGGACTTATAAAGAATGGCAAATTTAATAACCTTAGATGATTATAAAACAGCGAAAAAGATTACCGGCTTCGGTGACGATCTTCGTCTTGAGGAATTAGTCACTTCTGTGAGTCAATTAGTAAAAACTTACTGTAATAGTACTATTATTGATCACTACAATAATAACAACAAAACAGAGACTTTTAATATAGACTACTCTACTTATATGGTTTCTCTTGAAGAGGCTCCTCTTATAGAGGTTATCTCCTTACAAGAAAGAAAAACCATCACTAGTGCATATACTACTCTCAGTGAAGCAAATGGAGACTATTATGTAGACCTTGAGACAGACACTGTATACCGCAGTGACGGTTCTACAGGCTATAAAGAGTTTCCAAGAGGCCCAGGCTCTGTTAAAGTAATATATAAAGGCGGCTACGCAACCTGCCCCGCAGATCTCAAGTTAGCAGTAATTGATTTAATTTCCTACTATCATAAAGACGAACATAAACAGCGTCAAACTTTGTCAGGCGCAAGCATCCAGAATCAAGGTACGTCTGGGCAGTCTGGTAATGTAGGCTTCCCCGACCATATCAAACGTATACTGGATCTTTATAAGAACTTCTAAGTGAGTAATGCCTCCGTCAAGAAACGGATGTCTGATCAGATACTAAAGGCAGCCTCCCAGGAGGAGTCTGCGGCTATCCGAAAACATGCAGGTACCAGACCTCAGGTTGTTTACTTACAGGACTTGATGTGGTTAGACAACATCATACTAGAGATGATGGAAAGGAAGCATATGCCGAAGAAGAGATTCAGACGGTATAACAATGCTACTAACTTAGTCAAAGCCAGAAAAATCGCAGTAATAAAGCAAGTTAACTACTTTAAAAAGAATAGATTCGATACCCGCGCAGCTCCCGGCTTGGATAATACCGTCCCTGGTATAAAACTTAAAGGAGACGCTCCCGAAATATACGCAGCTATCAGAAAGGGAGAGGCTTTTTTAGTAGGTTCATTTGCTACTGCAGGAGCGCTAAAGAAAGAAATAATAAAAGCACTTGTTACTAGAAAATCGCAAAAAGACTTTGCAGATACTATTGCAGGTAAGGTAGATAGAGGGCATGGTGCAGGCACCGGTACTGCTATCTCTGGTTTAAGTATTAGCCAGGCTTCTCAAGGCATACAAGACCTACTTACTCCTGAGCAGCAAGCAGAGTTTAATGCTTACGTTGAGAAAAGTGCTAATGGACTTCTAAAGTCTGGCGAAATAGACTCATTATCTCATTCTATGATACTTGGCTGTACCATAGAGTATGCTACAACTATTGATGCAAAAGGCCGACTACGTGCAGACTATGTACCAGCCCTGCAATATCAGGACAAGTATACAAACCGTGTGACCGACTCATACTATGAGAAAGTTGCTAAAAACGCGGCCATGAAGATGTTTTCTAGTTTTACAGAAGACGAATTTTTAAACATGGAAGGCTCAGATAGCTTAAAAACTTTAGCTACAAAGGCGATTATTAGGCCTTTGGCAAGAAGTGCTGCAAAGAATAAGAACGTAAAAATGCAGTTAGATAGTAAATCGAAAGGAGCTTATAAGCCTGGCAAAGGCAAGGTTAAGTCAAAAGGCAAAGCCAAAGGTAAAGCCTCTGTGAAGGGTAATAAAAAAGCAAGTGCTCCAAAACTGTCTAAAGCAAAGAAGACTTTTACAAGTAATCCTTTGGCTATGGTTGCTATGTTAAATAAGAACTTGCCGGAGACTGTAAGAAAGAATATGAGACCGCCTTCTCTAGTAAATAGAACGGGGCGGTTTTCGGAAAGCGTTAAAGTATTAGAGTACACGGAAACAGCTAAAGGGTTTCCGAGCATTGGATATACTTATGATAAAGAGCCTTATCAAGTGTTTGAAATGGGTGCAGGAGACCCTCGATGGGCTACTCCAGATAGAGACCCTCGAATGATTATTGATAGATCTATAAGAGAAGTAGCACAACAAATGGCCCTGGGCAGATTCTACACTAGGAGAATATAATGGCAGAAAGAGACTATACAACAAGACGATTGGGTATAACAAACGCAATCGTAGACAAGCTAAAGAGCATTAACGGCTCAGGCGGTTACTTGTCAGATCTTAATGAAAACATATCACCTAGGCTAAAGTTCTGGGATGAGGTAGAAGAGTTTCCTGCGGTGCATCTAAATGCGGGCGGAGAGACCAGAGAATATCAAGCAGGAGGGTATAAGGATAGGTTTCTATCCGTAACTCTTCGCTGTTATGTGCAAGATGAGGACTCGGTAAAAGCGCTAGATGAGCTACTAGAAGATGTAGAGACAGTGTTAGAAGAAAACTCAAGACTAGCGTATACTGACCGAAAGGGTATTACCCAGTATACACAACAGATCACCATAGTTAGTATTGATACTGATGAAGGTGTACTCGAACCTCTGGGAGTAGGCGAAATGCTTATAGAGGTTAGATACTAGAAAATACTGGTATAAGTAAATACTTAAAGTCCAGTCTTTTCAAGACAATATAGGAGAAAAATTATGTCTGAAAATCTATTTTTCAGCAGAGATACAAAAGTCTTTATAGGACTTGATAAAATTAAATCACTCCGCATCCAAACTAGGGGAGTGGCATATACTTCGCCACCTACTCTTTCTTTCTCTGGTGGCGGTGGTTCTGGTGCAGCTGCTACAGCCGTTATCGGAGTCTCTACTGTAGCTGTATCAGCAGGCGGAAGTGGGTACACTAGTGCTCCTACTGTAACTGTTACTGGCGGTGGTGGTTCTGGAGCGGTATTGACTGCTACAGTAGGCGGTGGTGCAGTAACGGCTTTTAATATTATTAGTCGAGGCACTGGATATACTAGTGTTCCTAATGTGGTTCTTGACAATACCGGCACTGACGGCTCAAGCGGCGCTGGCACAATAGTTCTAGGTGTAGCGGATGTAACTATAACAAATGAAGGATCCGGATATACGTCCACCCCTACTGTAGGCGTTAGTGGTGGAGGCAGCCCTTCAACTACAGCAGTGATAAGAGCAGGAGCAGGTATTTGGGAAATTCCAGTACTGGACGGTTTTTCAGTTTCTCAAGGTACTAATACTTCAGAGATCACTTTAAACGAAGCGTCCGATACTAGCGGTAATAGCCTTCGTGGTCGTCAAATGTTTACGGACTCGTATGCCCCGGCAGAGTGGAGCTTTTCCACCTATGCAAGACCTTTCATAGCTTCAGGTACAGTAGCATCAGGCGGTGCGGACAATACCGCCCGTCACCACGCAGTTGAGGAAGTACTGTGGGCACTTATGACAGGTAATGCAGGTTATACTGCCCCTGTTGAAGGCAATCAGAATACTATTTGGTCCGAAGGATTGCATAATACTTTATCAGATCCTTCTGATGTGCAGTTTATTGATTTTGTAGACACAAATAAAACAGATCTAGGCACTTGTCAAATATACTTCAATTTAGGCGAATCAAGTACCGAAAGTAAAGTACTGGCACTACCAACTCACTCCGATAGCAATAAAATTACCACAGGCGGCACAGTCGTCGGCGGTTCAGTTGTTACCATTTTAAGTATGGGAACTACTTCACAAGCAAATCTTAGAACTTTGTTTGGTGAGAGCGATGGTTCTGTAACTTATGCTGTAGGCCAAAAAGTAACTAGTGGCGCTGGCAATCGTACGGTTCCTGCAGGAAATACTGTAGTTGCACTATCTGCGGGTGCGTCCAACGCTCGACTATTTCTTCCGAATGTAACGGGTATCGAAGTAGGGGACATAATTACTTTTGCTCATAGTGGTAGCACGCGAACAGTACTTGAGATCGATCCTACTAATGATGGCGGTCTAGCTGATTTTCAGTTTGTACAAATGAGCGCAGCTTTAGTAGTACCTGACGAGACCGTAGTTACCTTTAGCCGTAGAATAACATATAAAGTCGAAGAGTGTTGTGTCAATGAAGCCAGCATTGATTTTGATATTGATGGTATTGCTACTATCAACTGGTCGGGTTTAGGTAAGCTGATTACTGAGGCTGTAACACCTACTGCTACAGTATATGAAGGCACTACTTCTACAAGTAATATGATACGTAATAGACTAACTTCTATGACTCTACAATCTGCAGATCATACAACTTTCCCAGGAGATGGCGATGCAGATGGCACTTACAACTTGGTTCTTACTGGAGGTAATGTTACTATTAGCAACAATATGACGTATCTTACTCCAGAAACTACCGGTATAGTAAATCAGCCTTTAGAGCATGTCACAGGTACTAGAAGTGTTTCGGGCAGCTTTACTACTTACTTAGATAAGACGGTAGGCGGTTCAGCAGATCTATTTGAGGATATTATTGAAGCGACCACAAGTGTAACCAATAGCTTCGATACAATATTCCAGATTGGCGGTAGCTCTTCAACAGCTCCTAATCTTAAATTAACAATGGCAAACTGCCACTTAGAAGTACCAACACATTCTTTAGACGATGTGATCGGCTTGGAAGTCAACTTCCACGCTCTTCCTTCTACTGTAAGTGGTACTGATGAACTAACTGTCGCCTACAAAGGTGCTTAAAAAAAGTTCTTGACAGTTCAGGGGTATTCTACTATACTATCATTTAGAAAAGTGGAATACCCCAGGACTTTTCAAGATGCATAGGAGATAAAACTATGGCAAAATTACAATTTAGTAGAAATGCAAAAGTCTATATTACTAACGTGGCTAATCAACCAAACTTTGTTTGGAGCATCCCCGTTCTTGATGGCTTTTCTTTCTCACAAGCTACAAACTCTTCAGAAATTACTCTAAACGAAATGGCTGACGCAAGCGGTAATAGCCGTCGTGGTCGTCAAATGTTTAATGACTCATACGCTCCCGCAGAATGGAGCTTCTCTACATACATTCGTCCTTTTGTTTCAGCAGGCGCTGCTCAACAGCTGCTTACCACTAGTGCTGCAACAAGTGCAGTTACTTGTGCGGTTGAAGAAATATTATGGGCACAAATGGTAGGTACGGGCGCATACACGGCACCTAACTTCGCCAACCTTACAAAAGGCAATGCAGCTACAGGACTTGACATCAGTTTTGCAAACTCTAACAAAGTAACTCTTGGTACTTTTGATTTGCTGTTCTCTCTTGGTGAAGATGCGGATTCTCCTGTTTACAAGATCGAAGGCTGTTGCGTAAATGAAGCCAGCATTGATTTTGATATCGATGGTATCGCTACTATCAACTGGTCAGGAATGGGCAAGATCGTTAAAGAACTAGAGTCTCCTGAAGTAATTAGAGACCCCTCAGCACCTAATGCTAGTGCTACTGGCCAGCTTTGGTTTGATACTAACGTGCCAGGTTACCCTCTGCATGTAGCTCAAGCAACTGGCACAAGCAACTGGAAGAGAGAGATTAACGAAGGCGCTGGCGACAGTGATACTGGTAACTTTATTCGTAACCGTTTGACTTCTTTAACCATGACAGCCGCTGATACTGCTCTGTATCCAGGAGCCTCTAGTAATGGTGTTTATAATACTGTTATCACTGGCGGCAATGTTACTATTAGTAATAATATGACATTCTTAACTCCGGAAACTCTTGGTATCGTAAACCAGCCTCTTGGACATGTTACAGGTACTAGATCAGTCGGTGGTAACTTTACGTGTTACTTAAATATGGACACAGGCTCTTCTGCGGACTTGTTTGAAGATATTATTGAAAACACTGCAGATGTTACTAATAGCTTCGATCTTACCTTCGGTGTTGGTGGAACAACTTCTAGTACTTCACGAGTTGAGTTACACATGGAAACATGTCACTTAGAAGTTCCTACCCACTCAATGGACGATGTAATCTCTTTAGAAGTCAACTTCCATGCACTACCTTCTACAATTGGTGGCACTAATGAGTTGAATGTTAAATACTTTGGTACTACTCTGTAATAGGTACTTAAAAATATTTCTTGACATTTATGGTTGTTTCAACTATACTATGTGTAAGAAAAAGTAAGGGGCTCTTTTCGAGCCCTTTATACTATGTGGAGAAAAATAGTGGCTAATTTTAACTTTCTAAAACAGGCGCAAGTGTATTTAGTAGAGCCTACTAATTACGGCCCCCTGGCACACTATTTTAAGCTCGACAACCTAACTACAGGTCTAGTAGACCCGATAAATGGAAAGACCGCAACTCTGGCTCAGCGAGGCAGTTATGAGACCACAGTAACGACGGACACCCCTACGCAGATACCAAATGCGGGATCTTTGTTCTTTATTGATGGAGGCAAAGGCGGACAGTTACTCTCTCGAGAAGACTGTAATACGTGGGAAGATACTACAGGCAGCTGGAGCGCCTCTATATGGTTTCGCTCAGAGACCTTCAATGGCCAAAGCCAGGCGAGACTATTTAGTAGAGACTTTAGTGACGGTTGGGGACTCAGAGTAAATCAATCCCAGTCTTCCGGTTCTCAAGGGATTATTATGACGGGGCAGCCCGGTAGTTTTAACCCTGGTTTTAATTTAGATGTAGACACCTGGTACCATGCAGTAGTCGTACATACGGGAACCTTTGGAGCGACTATTAACTCTGGAGGTAGCTACGTAAATGGTACTTCATATGAGATTGTATCTTTAGGGGATCAAAATGATGCTTATTGGGAAAGTATAAATGCGGACTCAGGTGCCGGAGACAACGACCATGAAGTAGGCTCTAAGTTTATAGCCGCTGCAGACGGAACATTAGCAGGATCTGGTGCAACTATAAGAGAGTACACTACGGCTTTATCCCTCTATATGAATGGGGTAGCACAAACAGCAGGTAGCGTAACAAGCATTGCTAACGTCCGAACAAACGAAGCAGCGAGTTTAGGTATAGGCGCCAATAATGAGTTAACCGGCCAGGCAACAAGCCAGAACTTTAAAGGTTCTATGTCAGATATAAGACTTTATACAAAAGCATTGACACAGGCAGAAGTTTCTAGTCTATATCTAGGATCAGCCATAGGTACTTCTACACAATTAGAAGTAGGACCAGAGCTTAGCTTTAGTCAGACCTTCACAGACGCTGGCTTTACCACAAAGACTATTCATACTGAAGACTTCTTTGAGTCCTCCTCAATAAAGAAGGCAAACCCCGCTAATTTTAGCTTTGTACTTCCTGTTCTTGAAGAGACAGATTTTGAAATAGTCAAAGATAAGTTAGTAGATTGTTCTACCTTTGACTTATATGTAGAAACAGAGTTAGATGTTTTCAAGCTAGAAACCGCAGTACTTACAAGTGGCACATTTGAGATTCAGAAAATGACACCTCTTACTTTAAGTGTCTCTGGAGAAGCCTCTAAGCTAACACTAGTAGGCTCCGCGACTACCTATGTAGTGCCCGGCCTGCCTGTTGCTCAAAGCGTTCGTACTCACTTGCTGAATAGGGAGCTCAAAGTAACTCTCAACAGCACTGATATTAGTACTAATATCTACTCTATAAAAGCAGAGTTACAAAATGATATTAACTGGACACCTTACACTACAGTAAATGAAGCTCTTAGCGTAACAAGTGCAACCAATGCAATGTACCCTACAGTTTTTACTATAAATAAAAAAACATTAGCAGGAAGTATTGGTCAGTATATAACTGATACAACCTCTTCAGACTTACAGGATTTTACCACTGGTGAGTCCCTTAGAATTCAAGCAGGCGAGAGCATACACACATCAAACCCTTTTCCCGGTATTGATATAAACATGGCTTCTTGCAGCTTTACAAATCGCGCAAAAGTAGAAGAAGTGTTTACACAAAGCTACGATTGGCGTTCTACCGACAACTTGACAGCTTTGTCAAGTATAATAACCATCTAAAATAATATAACAGGAGTATGTAATATGGACCTAAAGAAGTTAATGGTCGACACTAAAGCCGTATGGGTCGATTTCCCAGGCTTGAGCGGATTTTCCGTAGAAGTAGCAAATCTTTCACGTAAAGAGTTAAATGGTTTACGTAAGCGATGTACAGGACAGAAGTTTGATCGTAAGACACGCGCAGTAGTAGAAACCCTTGACGAAGATAAGTTCATAACCGAATTTAGTACAGCAGTAGTTAAAAACTGGAAGGGTCTAACAATGGCACACCTTGAAACCTTACTATTAGTAGATTATGGTAGTGTAGACCCAGAGCAAGAGCTGCCTTTTACAGCAGACAATGCAGAGACCTTGGTAAGTTCATCAACTGAATTTGATACTTGGCTCAACGAGGTAGTCTTTGACTTAGATAACTTTCGCTCAGGACCAGCACGAGATTCTGTTCAAGAGGCTTGAGAGATACTTTAAGCAGCAAGATAGCAAGATGACAAGAGACCGCTATCTTGAGATGTGCGAGCAGCTAGGAAAAGAACCGGTCGAGAGTGAGATACCTCCCGACTGGTCAGACTTTCCTAACGAGGTGCACACTGTAGTAAATGTTTTTAATATGTTAGGGGATCGAGTGATTCCAGACATAGGATATGTAGGAAAAGATTACACCAATCTTCCTATTTTTTTACAAATAAATGAGATAGAAAATACAGAATTCTTCCTAGAGCTTCTAACTTGGTTAGACTCAAGAGCTGTTAAAACGTCGCAGGAATCTATGAAGCGGCAACATGACAAGCTAAAGAGAAAAAATAGTGGCTAATACCATAACAGTTACGTACAAGGTTAATGAAGACGGAAGTCTGTCTAAAATATCTAAAGGTGCCGAGAAAGCTGCAAAGTCGACAGACAAAGCAAGCAAGGCCTCAGATAGATATAGTAAGAAACAGAAAGGTGTAGCTGGCGCTACTTCTAATGGCACTAAAGCTTTCTCTAAGATGTCTCAGGGCATCTCTGGCAGCCTTGTACCTGCCTATGCCACATTAGCCGCGAACGTATTTGCGTTGTCTGCGGCTTTTATGGTGCTCTCTCGAAATGATGCAATCGGTAAACTGAACGAAGGTTTGGAATACACAGGCAGACTTGCAGGTAGAAATCTTGGCATGGTTGCGAGCAAGCTGCAAGAAATTACTGGTAACGCTATATCAGCAGAGCAAGCAATGCGAGCAGTAGCTGTAGGTACCTCGGCAGGTTTTAGCGAAGGGCAGCTTGAGTCTTTGACTCGTGTTGCAAAAGGCGCTTCTCTTGCTTTAGGCAGAGATATGGGTGATGCCATGGATCGTCTTATCCGAGGTGCTGCAAAGCTAGAGCCGGAAATTCTTGATGAATTAGGTATTATGGTCAGGCTAGATGATGCCACTAAAGCTTATGCGGATACCATGCGTAAAAGTGTTGACGAACTAACTCAGTTTGAAAGGCGTATGGCGTTTACAAATGCAATTATCGCCGATGGTGAGCAAAAGTTTAGAGCCATATCCGAAGCCCTCAACCCTAGTGAGTATGGGCAACTAAGTGCAACTTTTTCCGACTTAACAAAGACCTTTATTCAGTTCTTGAATAAAGGTCTTGCGCCCGTATTTGGCTTCTTGGCAAATAACAAAGGTGCGTTTACCGCTGCTATTGCCGCTTTCGGACTGGGGATCACCAAGCAACTAGTTGGAAGTATCGAAGAGCATACCAGAGCCTCTGTAGATAATGCAAAGGTCTCTGCACAGCAAGCTAAGGCACGTCTTAAAACAATAAAACCAACTAAGTCAATGACTAAGTTCATGCTGAAATTGGCAAACGCTGAAAACATGTCAGAGAAAGAGCTGAGAAAGCTACAAAGGACTTCTCATGCTCAAGTAAATATGATGAACAAGCAAAATCCTCTATATAAATCAGCTCTTAAAACACGAAGAGCCTTGACCCTAGCAACTTTTAGCTTCACTTTAGCACAAACTAAAGAGAATGCAGCAAATGCCCTCGGCATGCTGACTACTCATGGGTTTACTTTAGCCAGGGCAGAGCATGTTTTAGTTATGCAAGCTCACCAGATTGCAACAGCACAAGCAGTACTCGGCCAAGACTTCCTTACTGCAGCTATGATTCGAGCAAAAGCAGCAATGGTTTCTGCAGGCGCAGCCGCTAAGTTTTATGGTACTGCTTTGCTTATGGCACTTCCTATGATCATGGCAGTTATAAGTGTAGTTGCTATACTTGGTCCCATGATATTTAATCTATTTAGAGAGACACCAAACCAGCTGTCAGAGCAGTTAGATAAGAATAAGAAAAGATTAGAGGAATTTGACAACGTTCTAAGAGTGTATGTCGCACATGTAAAGCAAGCAGAAACCGCAACACAATCGTGGCACAAAACCATAAAGCCTTTAGCAGGTCTATTTTCTCAAGTAAGTAGCGCTATGGGAGAGACGAATGTAGCAGCCCAAACAAAAATGATTGTAGCACAGGCCAAAGCCCAGATAGATTTGAACAGGGCTCTAAAAGAACAGGCCGAACTAACTAAAAAAATGGGGCCACCAGGCAGCGGCGGCAAAGCTTCCGAGCAGGCTCGGATGAACAGCACCCTGAAGGTTCAGGGAGCAAAGGACAAGCTAGATAGGGCCGCAATACTTACAGACGAAGAGCTGCTTGCTATTAGAGATTCAAATATTGAATCTGTCGCGAAATTAGTATCTACTATGGATGGAATGA
>Ga0196887_1000521_pt1 | contig 18271 bp, 22 predicted proteins | sample VirMetDEL_Mar_31_FD_169094 | JGI IMG/M metagenome (GOLD analysis project Ga0196887, IMG submission 169094) | Aqueous microbial communities from the Delaware River and Bay under freshwater to marine salinity gradient to study organic matter... | ecosystem: Environmental > Aquatic > Marine >... | reverse complement strand
TTGAGTATGCGTTAGGCATGGACTTTGCCCCATCTATTCGTGACAGTGCGGCCTCTATGGAGTTACTAGCTAATCAGTATTTGAATGCTAGTCGTATGGCTCGCTTCACTGACTCGCAGCAGCACCCGCAAACACCTATTCAAGATCGCCCATTTATTAACGTGAGGTTCTAATGTCTTTTGATTTTAATAACTTTAGCCGACATGGTGGTAGCACTACAGCTCCATCTTGGTGGACTTACCGCACGACTGACGCATGGGATGACATTCTTCCTGATAACTATTTTGGTGAGGCGTTTGGGTCTTTGAACGTAAATGACTTTATTCTTGTAAGGTCTATTGCTAACACCTTTATGTTGCGTGTAACTGCTGTTTCTCAGGATACAGTTGCAATGGTAAGAGACACGATGACTGCTCCTAATATTGGTAGTGGAATCTTTACTGCCAGCGTTACCCAGACTGCTACTGACCCAGATACTGCCTATCAAGTTCCTTGGGACTTGGCTGTTGAGAATGGTTCAATTAAGCGTAATGTTTCAGATAACACCAAGATTGAGTTTACTGAGGCCGGTACTTATTTGATTGCAGGCAACTTACAGCTTAAATCTTCTTCAGCATCCGCGAAGACGTTTTATTTTTTCCCAACTATTAATGGGTTAAGTGATTCAAAGTCGGTTCGATCAGGACTTAAAGATAACAATGTCGTGGGTACTCTTGGAGTATCTGCTGCTTTAGAATTAAATGCTGGTGATTACATTCAAGCAAACTGGGCAGTTAGTGATGTTAATGGTTGGCTAGATGCTACTGCTGCAACTTCATTTGCTCCCAGCTCTTACGCTGCACAAATTTCTATTATAAGGGTCTAACATGCCTAAGTCGCAATACATGCAATCTAATTTTGCTAGTGGAGAACTTTCGCCTTTACTTTATGGCCGTACCGATCTCGACCAATACTACACTGGCGCTCAACAAGCTGAAAATGTTCTTGTAGTCCCTCAAGGCGGGCTTAAGCGAAGACCTGGAAACGAGTCTCTAGGTAAAGCGGTAAGTGGCGGAGATCGCTCTACAGTAATCCCTACAATGCCTAGCGGTGGCGATAGGACTGTAATTAATGATGGCGACCCTCTTACTACAACGCAAACAGATGTTATCGAGACAAGCGAAGCTGTTATTGCCCAATATGATTTAGGGACTGAGAGGCCAGAAGTTGTTTTTATAGACATCTTAAATGCTCGCTGGGTTCCTCTCGGAACGTTGAACTTTGTTTATGGCTCTGATCTTTCAATTCAATATTCGCAAGGAGGCGTTAGCTGGGATACCTTGGCCGTTATTAATGAGGAAGTCTTTTACAGTAATAGCAGTGCAGGCAAAAATTTTAGAGTTTATAGTGGTGTAAAGGCTCGTTATTGGCGCATATATAAAGCTGCTGGCCCCCATGTTAATCGGTTTGAATTAGGTGAATTTAACGTAGGATTTACTACAATAACTTCTGGCGCAGCCACTATAACAAGTTGGGTTGCTAATCCTAAATTAACTGAGTTTAACGTATCGGATACAAATAAATACGCTCTTTCTTTTACTAAAGAAAACCTTAGAATTTATAGAGTTAAACACATCTCTACTGATAACTTCGGGGACTCTTCAGTTGTAGAAACTGAAACAATTATTGACATTAAAACCCCTTATGGCTTTACCTCTTCTTTTTTACAAGAGTGGCCACAGGTAAGAATTGCATCAACAGAAAATGTAATGTTGTTATTCCATGAAAATTATCCAGTTAAAAGATTAACTAGACTTTCAGAAAATGACTGGCAACTTGATGATGCCCCATTATTTAATATTCCTCAGTATGATTATGATGATAGGTCTAGTCCTACTATTGTTTCTGCAATTCAAACGCTAACCTTTACTGACTTTGATGTTGGTGAAAATTATCAGGTTTCTGTTAACGGTGTAATAAGTAAAGATATTGTATTTGCTGGAGACTCTACTTCGGCAGAGCAACTTTCTACTGCGGCTAATTTGCAGAAAAACTTACAGGATATGCCGACCTTTGGATTTTCAGGTATAAGCGTAGCAAGAACTGGGACATTAGAATACACAGTTACAATGGCTGAAGACTCAGCAGGGGAATATAAGTTATTTGTAGGGTTTTCTACTAGCGGGGATGCTGACGCTTCTATAGCTTGCAGCATTACGCAGCAAGGAGCTTCTCGATCTGAAGATGTATGGTCTGCTCAAAGAGGATACCCAAAAACGGGTGTTTTTTATCAGGGTCGATTATGGATAGGCTCAACAAAATCTAGGCTGCAAAGTTTGTTTGCAAGCAGGCCTGGTGCTTTCTTTGATTTCTTTTCTAAGAGAGGTGAAGACGACGAAGGTCTTGCTGTAACTATTGACTCTAAATCCTCTACTCGTATTATTGATCTTAACCCAGACAGAGGGCTGCAAATATTTACATCTGGAGCTGAATTTATTTTGGAAGGCAGTACACCGTCTAACATAGCAATAAAAGCTCAGACACAGTATGGTTCAGCAGACATAGAGCCTGTTTCAACCGATGGAGCTACTTTGTTTTTAGACTCCAATAACAAAACATTGCGTCAATATTTGTATAACTTTAATGAAGATGCCTATACTTCTAATGACTTATCGGTTCTTTCTTCTCATTTGCTGAAAAGCCCTGTAGATTTTTGCATGTTAAATGGATCAATTACTGAAGATTCTAACTGGTTATTTGTTGTTAATGCGGATGGCAGTGCTGCTGTCTTAAATACATTAAGGTCGCAAGATATTAATGGCTGGACAAAATTTATTCATGCTGATGGAGCAATAAGAAATTGCACTGCTGTAGGTGATTATATTCTTACATCAGTTGAGCGTGATGGCGTTACTTATATTGAACAGTGGGATTTTGAAAGAATGCTAGACTCTTCTGTTAAAGTAGAAGGTACTTTGTCAGATGGCGTTATTAATGGGCTTAGCCATTTAGAAGGTAAGACCGTTACAGTTATTAAAGAAGAAAGATACGATCCGTCAAACCCGCTTACACCTGGGCCAAGCTCTAGAACTCACTTGCCAAGCAGGGTAGTTTCAGCCGGAAAAATTACATTAACACCATCAGAAATGGGCAAGCACTATGAGGTAGGTTTGCCATTTAATGTTGCTGTTAAAACCATGGCTATTAATACAAATTCTGGAACTAGAAGTGGCCAGAATGTTATGCACGAAAAGAAAATTATCCGCATGAATGTAAGGTTCTATGAGTCTTCTTCAGTCTATATTGATGGAAACCCTGTTCCTATTAGGCATATGGGGCCAGAAGAAACAAACAGTTTAAATGTTCTTATTACGCCAGTTTCAGGTATAGTACAGGATAATAATGGCGGTCAAGGCTGGGATGTAGATGTATCTCCTTTAATAACTAGCCCGCTGTCCATGCCATTCCAGATACAAGCAATTGAGTATGAGGTTGAGTCTTCGTGAATGATGTTGTAACGCAAGATAGTATTTACCAATTACAAGAAATAATGAAGGATTTTCCACAAGCGCCCGTAGTAACAAGGCATCACTTTTCTGACGGAATGTATGCAAGAGAAATGATAATGCCTGCGGGCTGTATTGTTGTAGGAGCTTTACATAAAACCAAGCACTTGTTTAGTCTAGTATCTGGCCAGTGTGAAGTATCTAGCGTTTACGAGAGAGAGAATATTACAGCTCCGTACTTGGGCGAAACAGTCCCAGGAACTAAGCGTGTTATATATAGCGAAACAGGGTGTACTTGGGTCACATATCATCCTACACACTTAACAAATATTGATGAAATAGAAGCAGCTCTAGTAGAGCAAGAGGTTATTTAAATGAGTTTTGCAATAACGGCATTAGTATTAGCGGGAGTAGGTACAGGCTTATCGGTTCACGCGCAATTAACTGCGGGTAAGCAACAAGAAGCAGACATGGAGAGAGCTGCTGAAGCAGAGCGTGTAGCCGCTGAAGGTGAAGAACTACAACGCCAACAAAAGCTAAATCGTGCGCTTGCTGCTAATGCTGTAGGATTAGGTATGTCTGGCATTACAGCCGAAGGCACTCCTGCTAGTATTGCTTTGGCGAGCGCTGAAGACATTAGCCTAAGTGAAGGCTCAATGAGACTATCTAGCAGACTTAAGCAGGCACAAATGGTACGCGCAGGCCGAAATGCTCGATCAGCATCAAAATTGTCAGCAGCGGGGTCATTGCTTCAAGGCGCTTCTCAAATATCTGGCGGTTTAGGCGGTAGTGGCGCTGGCGGAACCACTGAAGCAACTGGAACTTACTCATCTGATTGGAACTATAATGGCTAAACAACAAAGAATTGGTGTCTATGGGTCGGGTATTAAGCCTACTGGTATAGATAGTGGTGCAGCAGGCAAGATGCGAGCACTGGCTGGTCTAGGGCAGGTTATGAGCGATGTAGGCATAGCTATAGCTAAACCTATAATTGTTACTAAAAGGGCTGAGGAAGGCGCACAGGCTGCTGAGGAGGCATTTAAGACTGGCGGTGAAGTAAAACAGTTAAGTGCCGCTAAGTGGGGGGCTTCTCAATTTAGGTCTGCTGCCGAACAAAAGACTGCTGAGCTTAGGTCTGCTGCCGAACAAAAGACTGCTGAGCTAACAAGAAATGCTGAAAAGATTTACAGGTCTGAACTTAGCACAGAGTCTGCACAGACAATGGCTGGGTTTGCTGAGCAATTTAAAGATAATCCTGTAGGCTTTAATGATGCTGTTGAAAATTATATAAAAGGAACTGTGTCTGCCATTACTGATCCAGTTTTAGCTGCTGACATAAATGACAGGCTAACTAGAACTGCGCTTTCAACAGGGCAAAAGATTCAATCTGCATTTGAAGTAAAGCAGGCTAATAAAGGGATTGTTACTTTAGGTAACAACATAAGCAGCAAGACTAGACAGGCCAACAGACTTGCGCGAGAAGGCAATGCTGATGGTGCTGCCGCTATACTTGAGGATATTTCTGCTGATCAAGACTCGCTTGCAGACCTTAGCCCAAAGTTTAAAGCACAGTTACAAGACGAAAAAAGAAAAGTTAAGAACGGCCTCTACGAAAATAAAATAAGTGGCGAGTTAGATGCAATTGCTGACGATCCAGAGCAAGGTATATCTGCTGCTTACGCTAAGTTAGATGAGCTACAGGGCAAGGTTCCAAAAGGTTACGATCCTGCTGAGTGGGATGCTTTTATACAAACTGCTCAAACAGACTTAGGGCGTACAAATTCTCGCGTACAATCTGCTGCTGCTGCTGCCACAAAACAAGCAGAGAAAGATGCTAGCAATTATGTATCCTCTGTAAGTGCAGGGTTTGTAGTTAGCGAAGAAGAAACTGCCGCTGTTATGGCTGGAGTAGCGGGCACTAAGTATGAGGATGCAGTAGTTAAGGCCCAAGAAATTGCACAATACTCATTGGCTACCTCAGCAGAAAGAGCAGAGCTAAGAGCTGGAGCAGAGGCTTTAGGTTTAGATGGCATTGATATGCTTGCAGCCATGCAGAAGCAAGAAGACTTTATTAACCAAGCTGTACAAGCAGATGCTTATGGTTTTGCTGTTAGGCAGGGTATTGTTGAAGAAGTTAATTTTGATCCTTTGTTGTTACAGGATGATATTGACACTCCTGTTGATGAGTATGCAGCAAACCAAGCTAATTTCCAAAAACGCATTGAGCAGTCAGCAGTTTTATCAGAGCAGTATGGTTACACAGTATCTCCATTGTCTGCACCTGAAGCAAGAATACTTACTAATGCTTTACCTGGATTAATAAGATCACAGAAAATTGCTGTAGCTAAATTATTTAAAGATGCTCCTGGAGTATGGGGTCAAATTGCTGGTAAAGGCGAGGGGTCTTATGCTCAATTGTCTGCTCTTGGTAATGATAATGTTATGAATGTAGCGTTTGATGGTCAAGATAGAATTAAGGCAGGAACTGTTAAAGCAATAAAAATTGATGATTTTAGAAAAGACTTTGTTGAAGAAACGGGAAATGTTTTTGGCCCAGATGATTCTGCATCTGCAATGCAGGCAGCAGTAGATTACTACTATGGATCGGTAGAATTAGGATCGGATGTTTATGACTCAGGAAAGTTTAGGCAAGCTGTACAAGCTGTAACAGGTGGAATTAAAAAAGTTCGTGGCGTTAAAACACAGCTTCCAGAAGGTGTAGATGCTTCTCAGCTTGAAGAATACTTTAATAACATGACCCAAGAACAGTACGCTAAGGCAGGCGGTGTAGACGTTTTTTATAATGAGGTTCAGTTTGAAGGCGGTGGATTATCTGGCGATAATGTAATCACAGTTCAAAGGAATAAAGCTCTTGACGCTGTTCATCAAGGGACAATTAAAGCAGTTCCAGGGCAGGGTAAATACATTATTATTGATCCGCAAACTAACATGTTTATTCCTGGGCCAGATGGAATATCTCCATTTGAGTTTACTGTTAGTTCAGCAGATATTAGTGCTATGAAAGCCGAGCGTAACGCTAGAATTAACAGATTTGCGCGCTCTCCAGTATCAGGTGCAGGCGTACCTATTATGGACATTCAGCCTTAAAGGAAATAATTAATGCCTTTATTATCAAATAAAGATTATTACAACCAGATGAGCGGCATGACTGCTAACACTTTTGAGCCTGATCCTACATTTGGTGAGGTGCTAGGCGCTGCCTTTAGTTTTACTCGTGATGAGGGTTTATCTACATCGAGTCTAATGAACAACGAAGGATATGCTATTCGTCGAGAGCAAATGAGAAACCTCAAGGATGAGGGTTTTGATGTAACGCCATATATAGATGATACTGGAGCTGTAAATTATGACAACCTATCAGAAGCTACTGGTTTGGTTAAGTCTGACTTGCAGATATACACTGAGCGCAATGAGCTGTTAGAAAAACGTAGAAATGAAAGCCAAGATGTAATGGATAGAGGCAATGGGTTTGCACAGTTTTTAGGTATGACTGGCGCTTACATGACAGACCCTGTGAACGTAGCATCACTTCCATTTGGCGGTGTCGGCACTGCGGTTAAGGGTATGAGTGTGCTGTCTAGGGCATTGATTGGAGCGCGCAATGCGTCTGCTGTTGCCATTGCTAGTGAGGCAGCTATTCAGCCCCTAGTGTATAAGCACAAGCACGACATCGGCTCTCCATATGAGGTTAGTGATGCTATTCAGGCTATCGCGTTTACTGCTATTGGTGCAGGCGTACTAGGTGGTGCGGCTGGTGGCATATCAGGCTATCTAGCTAAGACGGCAGAAGCTGCTGCTCCTGTGTTTAGACCTGTATTCCCGCAAGCTCCACTGGCATACAAGCCTGCAATGGTTGGTGGAAAACCTGCTGGCGCACAGACCCTAGAAAACATTGCTAAGGTTAAGGAAGAGCTAGTTGTTCAGGCAAAGGCAAAGTTGATTGGCCCTGCTGGTCAAAAGCTAACTCGCGGTGAAGAGAAGAAACTTAGGGGTGAGTTGAGAAGTTTTAAGTTTGACCTAGAAAAAGCCAAGAAGCCACCAACTAAAGTCAAAGCGCTGAAAGATGAGCCAGCTCGTGTAGCAAAGCAAAAGGTTCAGAGGGCAGAAGTCAGAAGGCTTGAAGAAAACATTGCTAGAACCCAAAAGCTGCTAGATGATTCTCAAGCCACTAGAGAGTACAACAAGGCCATTATACGTCTTGATGAAGGTAAGTTACCGCCTGAGCTACAAAAGCAGTTAGACGACTATATCAACACGCCTAGCACCCCTGAGACTCAATCTGTGTTCCTGCTGTCACGTATGGCAGAAAACATGAGACTGCAAAAAGGATTTAGAGCTACAGAACTTGCTCTTCAAAGTTATGCAAAATACAGCGGTAAATTAGGTGATAGTTTAGATGAGGCAAAAGACGCTGCTATTAAATCTCTTGATGATGAGATAGCAAAGACCGATGCAAGTAACACTATTAAAATAGATGATTTAAACAGAGTAAGAGGTCGTTTGGCTGACGCAACTATTGTTGATCGTGAGAGTATTGACGCTGTATTTCAGCAGTTGGCAAAAGAAAACATTGAGCTTGATGTAGCAATGCTTAGAGCTAATGAAGAATTTAGGGTTCGTATGGATGCTCCTACCTTGCGATACGACGACTACGTTGGCCCTCAGAGACCAAAAGACTCAAAGGCTAGTACAACGCCTATGCAACGTCAGGAACTTGATGACAATGGCTTAGGTGAGGTTTATGACACAGACATGGCACTGTATAATCAACTTGAAACAAAAATGGCTATTGTTGATGGCAAGCTAGTAGATGCCTCGGCAGTTATAAAAGAGCTTGATGATGAGCTTGATGGATTAGATTCTGTAATGAGGTGTGCAATTGGCTAGTTTTAAGTTCTGTATTGAGCAGGCAATCAAAGATAAGAAGATCACAAAAGATGTAGCAGATCAGCTACGGCAGGCTGACGACCCAGAAATTGCATTAAAGAATATGGTTGAAACAGTTAGTCGTGAAAAGCGAGAAAAGGCTGTTGATGCTGTTCGTATTTCTGCTGCGCTAGATAAAATTAATAACCATCCAGAGGGTGCAGGTGTTGGCCTTATATCCCTACTTGGTCGTGACCTTACTGGCAAAGCAGGCTACATGAACATTGACTTGTTAAGCGCTGCGTACACTAAGCAGTATATGGCTAAGTTTGCTGATGGACTATCTACATTTAGGACTCGTATGCTGGGTCTATCGCAGGACGAAGAAAGCCTCAATATGTTTATTAAGGCAGTATATGGTGAAACTGTTGGCGATCCTAAGATACAGAAGATAGCAAAAGACTGGGCTGAGTTAGCAGAAGACTTGCGAGTTGACTTTAACAGTAAGGGCGGCAGTATCTCCAAGAATGAGAACTGGTTATTTCCTCAGAATCACGATATGCGCTTAATTAAGAATGCAGGGCCAGAAGAGTGGAAAGCATTTATATCTAACAAGCTAGATAGACCTAAGATGCTAGATGATAATGGAAAACCTTTAACTGACGCTCAGATTGATGAAGGCTTAGACTATGTTTATCAGACCATAGCTACTGGCGGCATGAATAAAGCCAAGGGTTTGACTGTACCTCGTGGGTTAGGGTCAAAGCTGTCACGCAAAGGATCAGAGCAAAGGTTCCTTTTCTTTAAGGACGCTGATAGCTGGATTGCTTACCAGAATAAGTTTGGCAAGGGAGATGTTTTAACTACTCTTAGTGACCATATTCAAGGTAGAGCTACAGACATAGCAATGGTTCAAACTCTAGGAACTAATCCTCGCGTAATGTATGACGCACTAAAGTTTCAAGCCAAGAAGATTCAAGTAGATAGAGGTAAGCCTATTGGTGAGGCATCTCTTAGTATGCTTGATGCTGTTTACAAGACTGTGAGTGGCGAGATCAATGGCGGTCAGATGGTCAATCTAGCTGATGGAATGCAGTTTGTTCGTAACTTGCAAGTTGCATCTAAACTGGGTGGCGCAACACTTTCATCGTTTACCGATATTGCTACAGCATCACTGACTGCTCACTACAACAACATACCTATGACTAAAGTATTTAAACGTCATATGTCATTGCTAACCTCTAGTGAAGAAGACAAGATACTACTGGCTCGTATGGGTTTAGCTTTAGATTCTTGGTATGGTCGCGCTCACTCTGCAAATAGATTCTCTGACACCTATGGTACTGGTGCTAGTGCTAAGACTGCTGAGGCAGTGCTAAGGCTATCTGGGCTTGAGGCTTGGACTGAATCAGGACGTAAAGCGTTTGGCATTGAGTTTGCGGGTATGCTGTCAGACAACTTTGGTAAAACCGTAGATGAGTTGCATCCGTCTGTTCAACGTGCATTTAAAACCTATGGTATTAATAAACAGGATTGGGATAGCTTTAGAAATACAAAGCCTTTAGAAATGATGGGAACTAAGGTTGCTGATTTAACAGCAGATAAAAGTATGAAGTTCCACGCCATGATCTTGCAGGAAACTGACTTTGCTGTTCCAACTCCAGGCGCTCGTGAAAGAGCAATTGCAACTGGCGGTCTTGAAAGGGGTACTGTCTGGGGTCAAATCTCCAGATCAGCTATGATGATCAAATCATTCCCTATTACTATGGCAACAACTCACCTTTATCGTGGGGCAACACAAGCCACCATGGGCGGGCGAGTACAGTATCTAGGGGCGCTACTAGGCAGTACAACTTTGTTGGGGGCTTTTGCTTTACAAGTTAAAGATGTTGCAGCAGGTCGTGAGACTAGAGATATGGATGCTAGCTTTTGGGTCTCTGCTTTTGTTCAAGGTGGTGGAGCAAGTTTAGCTGCTGACTTTGTTGTTTCTGATGTGAACAAATACGGTAAAGGCTTTGTTGAAAGTTTAGCTGGCCCAATGGGTAGTCTGGTCAATGATACATTCAACCTTACAATAGGTAATGTTCGTCAGGCTATAGCAGGCGATGAAACAAATGTGCTTGGCGAGGCAACCAAATTCATTGAAGACATAACTCCAGGTGTATGGCAAACGCAGTTGTTAATGGACTCTATGTTTGACAATATCCGTATGATGGCTGATCCTAATTTTGAAAAAAGCCTTTCATCAGTAAGACAAAAAAGAATGAAAGAATATGGTCAAGGTTATTGGTGGGAACCAGGTCAAACGCCTTTAGAAGTTTTAGAATAGCTGTATAATTTTTAACCAATTTTTGATATAATCAACCTAATTAAACAGGAAGCAAAAACATGACAACAACAGCAAATCCATTTAAGGGCGTAGGCTCAAACCTCACAGGCGCAGTAGTAGATATGCAGCCAGTCACTCCAAGCAATAGCGTTATCTTTGCTGATGGTGTTGTAGCTATTGGCCTATACATCACTGTTGGCGGTGCTGTTAAGTTTAAGACTGCTCGTGGTGAAGACCGTACCGTTACTGTTCCAGATAACTTTTACCTGATTTGCTCATGCCAGCAGGTATTTGCTACTGGTACTGCTGCGACAGGCATACACGCACTGGTGTCTTAAATGATTGGTATTGGCGCAACACTATTTAAAATAGCATTTGTGGGAGGTCGTGGGTTTAGTCCCGCCTCTCTTTTTGCTGGCGGTGAAAGGGGTGCTTGGTATGACCCTTCTGACTTGTCTAGTATGTTTCAACTTAGTAACGGCACAGTTGCTGCTGCTGTAAATCAACCTGTAGGATACATTGCAGATAAGTCTGGCAACGGTAACCATGCTATACAGGCTACAACAACAAAAAAACCTATACTTAAAGAGTCTGGTGGTTTGTACTACCTAGAGTTTGATGGCGTTGATGATGGGCTTGTTTCTTCAAGTATTGACTTTACTAATAATGATGAAATGAGTGTGTTTGCAGGTGTTACTTTAGATACCTCAGGAACTAAAGCGATTGCAGAACTGTCGGCCAGCGCAAGCAGCAACACCAATACCTTTAGGCTTACCGCTATATCAAGCAATATCTGGCGTTACGCTTCTAGAGGTGATAGTGCCCTAAGAAATGCCAATTCTAATGGGTATGCTGTGCCTACAACAGATGTGCTGACAGGGCTTAGTACTATTAGTGGTGACAGTGCAATACTCAGAGTAGACGGATCAGAAGAAGGTTCCGTAACTCAAGACCAAGGAGCAGGCAATTACGGTAATTACCCTGTCAATATTGGTTCTCGTAATAATGGAGCAAGTCAGGTTTTAGACGGAAGGATTTACGGCCTTATTGTTAGAGGAGTTTTGTCTGGAGCCAGCGAAATTACATCTACTGAATTGTACATGGCTTCTAAAACAGGAGTGTCGCTCTAGTGAATATATTTGCAACAATAGTTGTGGCCAATAAAAACAAAACCGCTGCTCAAAACCTTACGTCTCCTGATATGTTTACATCTGAATTTAAAAAAGGGATGAGAAAATATTGGGTAAGCTCTGGTTATTTTACCCAAGAACATTACGATGCTCTTGTTGATAGTGAATTAACTTTTGCTGTTGATACAAATGATCAAATAAAGCCTATTGCAATATTATCTGCTCTAGGAATGAATAGAATTATTGAGGAATAAGTATGAGCTTTCAAGGCGGGACAACAAGAAACGATTATGTAGCCACTGCTAATCAAACCGTATTTTCTTACACCTTTCAGATAATAGCTGATTCTGATTTAGTTGTACTTCAAAATGGCATCAAGCAAAGTGGTTATACTGTAGAAGGTGCTGGCACTGCTGGCGGAGGAACAATAACTTTCAATTCTGGCGTTGCTGCTGGCGTTCCTGTTAGCATATTTTTAAGTATGCCTATTAGCAGAGAGACTCAGTATACAAATGGCGGGGACTTTTTAGCCGAGCAGGTTAATGAAGACTTCGACAGAGCATACATGGCAATGAATCAGATAGATACTGATGCTGCTAGATCACTGGTATTGCCGCAAACTGAAGCTACTACTCCAATGGTAATTCCTCCGCTATCAACAAGAGCTGGAAAGTATTTTGCCTTTGATTCATTAGGGCAGCCTACAACCTTTGAGACAGAACCTAATCCTGATGTAATGAGTGCAAGCTATCTGCCTGATTTTACTAACGCTGTGGCTCGCAACTTAAAATCTAAACTTGAAGATTTTATATCAGTTATGGATTACGGTGCTTTCTGTAATGGAGTGAATGATGATCGAGCGGCTGTCCAAGCATGTTTTGATAATGTTCCTTTAGGTTCTACTGTACATTTTCCTGGGCCTTGCGCCATTCTTGGGCCGCTATTAATAAACCGAAAAATTAATGTTGTTGGTATGGGTAGTGCGCAGCCTACACTTATAAAGAAGGCAGGATTTTCAGGGGCAGAGGCTCTTAAGATACAATCATCCGATCCCTCAGAGACAGGTTTGGCTGGCGTTTCCCTCCATAATTTCTTTATTAATGGTAACGAGCAAGTTGGTGATGGCTTGGTTCTTGTGAGACTGGGTTCATTTAATCTGATGAACTTTAGAGTAGAAAATAACCAAGGCTGGGGAATGGTAAGAGACGGCCTATGGCTTTCCGTAATGATTAATGTTGTTATTCTTGCCAACGGTAGAACAGCGGCTGATGGTGTTGGAGGGGTCGCTACTGGTGGCGGAGTGTTAGACCAGTTTACTTATCGAGAGACAAGCGATCTAACTTGTATTAACTTTAACTCTAATAAAAACGTAAACCATCAAATGCTTTGGTCGGATGCCTCAGCACAGCTTCATCGAATGGTTGCATTCTATCAGTTGGGCGGAGAGTACGGGACTAACTCAGCAGACACTAGCGCTCATACTCCAGTCTGTGAGTTTCGAGCCGCAGATAGATGCGGTTTCTTTGGCGTAAGATTTAACTCTCGTACAAATGCTTTAGTTCATGACATTCTGGTTGGCTCTTCATTATCAGTTGGTGCAAACGCATTCTCCGATGTTAAGAACCTAACCTTTACTTCTTGTCACACTCAAATAAATACTGATTCTGATCTTGGTTATTTTGGCGTAAAATGTACACCAAGAATCACAAGCATATTCTTCCATAACCACGACATCCGAGGAAACAGAGGATTCATTGATCTATCAGATGTTGTATCTGGTACAGGAAATGTTTATCTAGCAGGTTGTGAGACAATTCCGAAAAATGACATTACCGATCCAAATGGAATTATTTCAGGGGTAAACCTTGAGGATACTTTCATTCGAGACGGTAGCGGAAACCCTAACGGTAGTACGACTGGTCGCCCTGGTTGCTTGTATTTAAGAAGAGCTGGAGGAGAAAATACTACCTTATACGTTAAAGAATCTGGCGTTAATACTAACACCGGATGGATTGGAATGTCGAGCGCCATACTTGGATGGAACACTGATGGCACTTCTAACACTATACTTCCCATAAACTCAAATGGCGATGGATCGTATACAAATGGCGTGACAAGTCTAGGCTCAGCTACGAAGACGTACAAGAATGTATTCATAAACGAAGAGGTAAGAGTAAAAGATGCAACCATTGGGACGCGGGTAGGAACTGGCGGCATCAATGAAATCTTTATAGCGGATACTGTTTGTGGTTTGCGCATGTCTGGTGGCGGGGACAATAACATACTTCCTTGCAGGGAAACTGGCCTAGCAAGCAATGGCGTTACCAGTTTAGGGTCTGCAATTGATAAGTTTGATACAGTGTACGCTGCTACCGGATCAATTAATACATCCGATGCTAATCAAAAACAACAGATAGAAGAGTTGTCTGAAGCAGAGTTAAGAGTAGCGCTGTCCTGCAAAGGTTTGCTCCGTAAGTTTAAGTTTAACTTAGCAGTAGAAAACAAAGGTGATGACGCTAGAATACACGTTGGCATTATTGCTCAGGACTTGAAGGCAGCCTTTGAAGCTGAGGGTTTAGATGCTGGAGAGTATGGCATGTTTACAGAGTCAACAGGCATAAACGGTGATGGCGTAGAGCAGACAGTACTTGGGGTTCGTTACTCAGAACTATTAGCATTTATCATAGCAGCAATTTAAAGGGACTTATCATGGCAACAGTACAAGAGGCATTGTTAAAGTTAGAGGGGCATGAGAGAGAGTGTACCGTTCGGTATCAGAACATCGAGCGGAGACTGGATGAGGGGCAGGCAAAGTTTGGTAGGTTGCAGACTGCATTGTGGGGAATATATCCCCTTATCATTGGCCTCTTTGTTGTAGGTAAATTCTTTTGATTGAGAAACTAATTGCCCCTGTTACTAAACTCCTCGACAAGTGGATACCAGATGCGGACACCAAGCAGAAGATCGCCCATGAAATTGCAACAATGTCTCAGCGCCACGCGCAGGAAATCGCACTGGCTCAGATTGAAGTCAACAAAGCAGAAGCAGGAGGCAACTGGTTCCAAGCAGGATGGAGACCAGCTACAGGTTGGGTGTGTGTTGCAGGGTTCGCAGTAAACTTCCTGATCTCTCCCCTCGCAGCAGCCTTCGGTGTTACAATACCTCAAGCAGATACAGCGGTTATGCTTCCTGTACTGATGGGTATGCTAGGGTTAGGTACAATGAGAACTGTTGAAAGGATGAGAAAAGATGGGTGATGTAGTTAAGCTAAGGCCAGACCTTGCAGCACTGTGTGAAGAGTACGAGACTCTTATAGTCATAGGTGTGAACGACGAACAGATACAGATCGTTAGTAACTTGGAAGACCCTGACATTCTGTACAGTATGGAAGTTGCTAAGGCAGAGCTAATCAATGCCTACTTTACTGCTGACTATGAGGTTCACTAATGCAGATGCAATACTTCGACATCAAAGAGTTTGATTGTCAGGAGACTGGCACTAACGAGATGAACCCTTTCTTCCTAGAGAAGCTAGACCATCTGCGTCACCAGTGTGGATTCCCCTTCAAGATTACCAGTGGATACCGTGATCCCTCTCACTCAATCGAAGCTCGTAAGACTAGACCTGGCACTCATGCTAGGGGTATTGCTGCTGACATTCAGATCAACAGCGGCTCAGAAGGTTATGTGATTGTGAAGGAAGCTATGAAGATGGGGTTTGGTGGCATAGGTATTGCCAAGAACTTTATCCATGTAGACGTACGCGATACCGTACAGGTTATCTGGACATATTAGTTTACATTTGTCCGGATATAAGGCGCTAGGCTACCCAAATCCTTAACTTAGTAAACTCTTGCTGGTCTTCTTAGATTCTTTAAATGCCTTAGCTGTGGGCGCACCCTTGGCTCCAGGCTTTCTCATTTTCTCAGAGCTACCTGCTTTGATGCGCTTACGTTTGGCATGGATGTTTGCGTATAAACCTTTCATTGTATTACCCTAGAGTTCTTGAGTAGCCATTGCTTACTGGCGCAGGACTTTCAACTAATATTTTCTTTTTCTTCTTTAGCTTTGGCATACCAATAGAGCCAGAGCCATCAAATGCTGGCAACAAACTTCTACCCTGAGCAGGAGCATTGACAGTTTTGCCCGACTTGCTTTTAAACGTCCCCTTATTAGCCGCCATTACAGCCATCATCATGCCATTCATGTTATCACCACTTAGATTTGTTGGCCCAGTACGCAGCAGACATCTTACCCTTGGCGATGTTCTTAGCATGACGAGCTTTGAATGATTTGCGACGAGCTTTCTGCTTGTCTGTTTGGGGGGATGATCCTGCACCTGATACACCTTGCTGACCAAAGCGTATAGTCTTAACCTTATCACCTTCCTTGGCGACCACAACGTGAGATTTGGTGGCGTGTTTGGGTGTTCTCTTAGGCTTGTTGTAGCCAGAGACTCCGATTCGGGATAGTAAACTAGATTTCTTAGCGTCTTTTTTCATACCCCGATTATAGCATATCTAGTAATTTATATCAGTACCTTGGGGTTCAGAATACTCTAGCTCAAGCAGCAGCTCACAGTAGTGTATGACCTTCCGTATATCTTCAGCACCATTCTTGTCACGATGTCGAGTGATGTACTTGATTACGTTGCCCTCAATATAACCAATCTTATTCTTGTAGATGTATTCGATTGGCTGGATTTCCTGCATATAGTGGTTACCACCTTCCTGCTTATTCAGATAGCTCATACTTCTTCCTCAAATAGTTAAGTGATACAGGCATCTCATCACACTGCCCATCATTGACCTCATGTAACATCCACACACCACGCCAGCTACTGTTGGTCTGCGCTGTTAGGTAGTCTTCATCGTGTTGGTAGAAGATACCTGCGAACAATCCAATCATAGGCTTCATGTCTGCTCTGTTGGCAAAGGCTATATCTCTATCTTGAACGTGACCCATCACACAACTCATGTGCTTCTTGGTTAGCATCAGCTTGGCACTGCTGACTGGCCTACCCATGATACCACTGGTGAAGTAATGCGAGTAAGCTATACCGTCAATCACTACGACATCCAGGAATCCATGTACTTCCCAGCCCATCTCTTCTAGCATAAGATCATCATAGCCTATGAGACCTTCTAGTTTAGCGTCTGACTCGATTGCTCTCTGTATGCGTTGTTCGTGGTTGCCCAGACAAAAGACCATGCGAGGGTTCCATCTCTTGTCCTTATTGCGTACCAGTCTTTTCTGTTCTTCGCGGATAGGATCGAGGAATGCTCTCATACCATCAATGCCTGAGTTGACATCATGTACATATCGACGACCTTCAAAGGACTTCTTGCCTACATCCCAGCTAGAAAGGCTAGGCATATCCCAGTGATCTCCGATGTGAACAATAACATCTGGCTTCTTCTCTACTGCGTACTGTCCTGCCCACTTCAAATGATCTAGGTTACTGCCAGGTTTCACTTGCGTGTCAGGGATTACCATGTGCTTCATAATCTACTCCATTAAAAAAGCCCCCGTTAGGAGGCCATGTCTTGGTATGCAATAGCGGCTAAGCCCACTACTACAACGATGATTGCGATTGTCACGATGTAACCCCAGTAGTCTGTAGAGGGGCGGATTATACTCGCTATCGTTGATGATATATAATGATACATATTCATGGATTCTATATCAGTAATGGTATGTTAGCCTTCGTGCAAATCATTAAACTCAAAATACTCACAAATAATATTCATTACTTCTCGCTCAACTTCAGCGCGTATCTGCTCTCTGGTAGGCTCATCTGTATGCTTGAACGCTCTGTTTAATCCACACTCTACACCTTGGTCAACAGCCATTTCTATTATCTTCCAGTAGTTTGCTTTCACTCTGCTTCCTTTACAAACACACCGTCTACCATCTTACCCTTGCGATACTTGATCTCACTATAGGCGTGGTACATACACTCCCAGAGAGTAAGCCCATTGCGCTCTGCGATGTTAATCAGGACTACAATGATGTCACCAATGTCGTCAATGACTGGCTGGCTATGCTCGATGTTACCGCGAAGCTCATCCACTTCTTCTAGCAGCTTAGTGAACTGGGCAGCATCTGTAGAACCTTCGATCAGGTTACGATCTTTGTGCCACTGGACAATCTTGTTTTCTAAATCATTACTCATCATCTTTCCTGTTAGCTCTACGCTTATTCCACTCAGCCTGTTCGTCTATAGTAAACAGAACAATGCCAGTAATAAGGCCGCCCACTATCATCACGCAGGCGGCCATACTAATCAACTCCACTAGAACGGAATGTCTTCGTCAATAGCAGGAGCAGCAGCAGACTTAGCTGGAGCAGCCTCACCATCAGTGAAGAACACTTTAACGTTACCAAGGATAGGGGTCTTAACGCCCTGCTCACGCTCCTCAGATGAGGTTGCCTGTGATA
>Ga0196887_1000513_pt1 | contig 18369 bp, 19 predicted proteins | sample VirMetDEL_Mar_31_FD_169094 | JGI IMG/M metagenome (GOLD analysis project Ga0196887, IMG submission 169094) | Aqueous microbial communities from the Delaware River and Bay under freshwater to marine salinity gradient to study organic matter... | ecosystem: Environmental > Aquatic > Marine >... | reverse complement strand
GAAAGATGGTCAAGTAGTTCATATCACTGAACAAGAAGCTTACGAACACTTCATTACCCAAGCACTCAAAGGCGACCCTACCGATGGTTACTACGGTGTTAAAGGTGTGGGTGAAGTCACTGCACGTAGGCTGATTGATAAGCATAGAGGCACCCCTTGGAGTCTTTGGGAAGGTGTCTTAAAGGCTTACGGGGGTGACGAAGAGGAAGCCCTGCTTAATGCACGTATGGCCCGTATCTTAACGGAAGACTTGTGGGACGGTGATAAGCCAATCCTATGGCTACCGCCTATTAATGAAGAGGAAGTATCTAATGCCTAAGCCTGATCTGATTAACCAGCCTCCCCACTATACCCAAGCTGCTATAGAACCCATCGACTATATCCGCGCACATGATATGAGCTTTTGTGAAGGGAACGTCATTAAGTATCTGACCCGACACAACCACAAAGCGACACCCATGCAAGACCTGCTGAAGTGCCGCTATTACATAAACAAATTAATTGAAGATTTAGAAAAGGAATACCGTCAAGTATGAACACTTATTTTCCCACAGATTACCAAGCATTTATTCACACTAGCCGTTATGCCAAATGGCTTAACAAAGAAAATCGTAGGGAAAATTGGGGTGAAACAGTAGACCGTTATGTAACTAATCTAGTGTTCCCCAAGATCAAAGATGACGAGACAGTCATGGCAATTCGTGAGGCAATTACTAACCTAGACGTGATGCCTAGCATGAGAGCCATGATGAGTTCTGGTGAAGCTTTTGACCGCGATAACGTGGCTGGCTACAACTGTTCATACCTGCCAGTAGATGATGTACGAAGCTTCGATGAGGCTATGTTTATTCTACTGTGTGGTACGGGTGTAGGCTTCAGTGTAGAGCGTCAGTACGTCAACGAGTTACCCATTGTACCAATGAACCTCATCAACTTAGACGAGACAATCGTGGTGCCAGACAGCAAGGAAGGTTGGGCGTATTCGCTACGTACACTAATCACCTCTTTGTATAGCGGTGTTATACCTTTGTGGGACGTAAGCCTCGTAAGACCTGCTGGTGCAAAGCTTAAGACTTTTGGTGGTCGTGCTAGTGGCCCTGCACCTTTAGTAGACCTGTTTAACTTTGTAGTTGCTAAGTTCAAAGAGGCTCAAGGTGAGAAGCTAACCAGCCTCCAAGCTCACGATATTATGTGTAAAATTGGTGAGGTTGTTGTAGTCGGTGGTGTACGCAGATCAGCAATGATTAGCTTATCGAACCTAAGTGATGACCGTATGCGTCATGCCAAATCTGGGGCGTACTGGGAGTCAAACGGTCAGCGTAACCTAGCTAACAACTCAGTCGCCTACACCTCTAAGCCAGACTCCACTTCGTTCATGCGTGAGTGGTTAAGTCTTGTTGAGTCAGGAACAGGTGAGCGTGGTATCTTTAATCGCCAAGCTGCTAAGTCTCAAGCTGCTAAGAACGGTAGACGTGATGCCAGTTATGAGTTCGGGACGAATCCTTGCAGCGAGATAATATTACGCCCATACCAATTCTGCAACCTCTCCGAAGTAGTCATTCGGTCTACTGACACAGAACAAGACCTAGAACGTAAAGTAGCTATAGCCACCATCCTTGGGACACTACAGTCTACTTACACTAAGTTCCCATACCTACGTAAAGTGTGGGAAGAAAACACCAATGAGGAACGTCTTTTGGGCGTGAGTCTAACTGGCATTATGGACAACCCCTTAACCACCACGGCTAACCCTGATCTTCAGGGACTACTAGAGCGTCTTCGCGCTGTCTCGGTAGAAGTAAATGCTCAGTGGGCAGCTAAGTTAGGTGTCGCAGTATCTACGGCAATCACAGCAGTTAAACCTTCTGGCACAGTTAGTCAGCTAGTGAACTCTGCGTCAGGAATCCATGCGCGTCACAGCGAATACTACATTCGTACAGTACGTGGTGCATACAACGACCCGTTGACTAAGTTTATGAAAGACCAAGGGATTCCTTGGGAGCCTTGCGCCCACCAGCCCGACACGACAGTAGTGTTTTCTTTCCCTCAGAAGTCCCCAGCACAAGCAGTGTTGACCGAAAACACCACAGCGATTGAACAGCTAGACACTTGGTTAGCTTATCAACGTCATTGGTGTGAACACAAACCCTCAGTAACCATTAATGTTCTTGCAGATGAGTGGATTGCAGTAGGTGCGTATGTGTACGAAAACTTCGATGAAATGTCAGGAGTTTCGTTCCTTCCGTACTCTGAGCATATCTACCAACAAGCCCCTTACCAACAATGCGAACAGGCTAAGTATGAAGAGTTCTTATCTCTCATGCCTAAAGCTATTGATTGGGCCAAGCTTGCTGACTATGAAGCAGAAGACACCACAGTAGGCTCTCAGACCTTCGCGTGTTCTGGCGGCTCTTGTGAGATTGTTGATCTGGTTTAAAAAACTAAATAGGAGTTAACACCATGCCCACAGCAACAAGTGATGTAACTGGTTTACCCATTCGTACTAAAGCTAAGACTGACTCTTACGATGCTGGATGGGAGGCTTTATTTAATAAGTCTCCTGTCCCGTTAGGTGAAGATACTAGGCCAAAGGACGCTATTAAGCGTGGACTTTCTAGTGCTTGTAAAGAAGAAGAATGGGACTGTAGAAAATGATGTTTATGATTGCTTTTGAAGAAATTATGGAAGGTTTTAACTGCGACTTAAACACCGCAATACAACTATACCAAAGGGGGACAGTATGGGAAGACGTATAGAAGTTGACGAAGATTATTATAACTTAATAGAAAGGGACTCCCACTTACTTGAGTGTCTTATGCACTACGGGGTTGACTCTTGGGATGAGTTCGACAATGCCCTTGTTCTATACCAAGAAGAGAAAGAAGAGGAATACGAATGAAGGGTCAGGTCAGAGGTTTAGCCTTGGAACTCTTACGCCAAGACTGCGTGGATTGTCTAGTTATTTCAGACGAGTTTCAAGGCTCAGAGTACAGCCCCGAACACATGGAACTACTATCTAAATCTGAAAAGGCTTGTCGTGCTTACGATGACGCTCTCCACAAGGAAGCAGAATGACCTCACCCTGCATCAATATCTGTCACCTAGATGACAACGATATTTGTGTGGGGTGTTATCGCTCTGCCACTGAAATCACAACTTGGAAAGACTTAGATAACAAAGACCGCAAGCAAATATTAGCCAAGGCACAAGAGCGAGAACTAACGCTAAATGTGCCTAATTCCTTTTAACGTACCGTTACAGTAAAGCCCCTTATGAGAAATAACATACTTGGCAATTCCTTGGGTATATCTCAAGGACTCATTGCGACTCTCGACAGGTTATTCCCTGACACTATGCCAACCCGACAAATCACTATTGAGGAACTTCGGTTTCTTCAGGGTCAAAGGAGTGTCATTAAGAAACTGTCAGAGTTATCCGAAGACGATTTTAACAACAAGGAGTAGACCAATGTGTTTATTCGGCAGTTCCAAACCAGCACCAGCACCTACAGCACCAGCACCAGCTAAAGCTCCTGCTAGTTTGGACTTATCAGATATGGAACAGACACCCTCTAGTGCAAGAAAACGTATGTCGAAAGGCAAACGGGGTGTACGTAACTTACGAAAGAAAAGCACTACAGGACTTAGTGTTGGCGGTGCCAGTTCCCCTAGCTTAAATATCCCTAGTAATGGAGGTAGTCGCTAATGTGTGGAGCAGGTGGCGGTAACAACAAAAGTGGTGGCGGTGGTGGTGGTAATAAAAACAAACCAGCAGGGCCAAAGAAAGTAGTTAAGCCTGTCAACAATGCAGGTTATCAGACTAGAGCCACAGCTAACAAAAACACAAACATTCCGATTTTATCAACAGTGATAAAAGACAAATATCGCAATGATGATGTGAGTTACAACCAAGCTTATTGGGCAACTCAACGTGCATCTGGTGTAAGTCAGTCTGATATGAAAGCAGAGCAAGACCGAATAGGCATGAAGAAAGCTTATAGCGGTGATCGTGTCCCTACTTCACTTCCGAACACAGGCCCACCGTCCCAGAATTTTAGGGAAGGTACAACATCTGTTAACTCCCCTAAAGCAAAATCACCTAATAGAATCGCATTGACTACTGAAGCTTCTGAAGGTGGTAGTTCTGGCGGCTCAAACCAATCAACTGCTTCCTCAAGTGGTACAGCAGGTGCAACAGGTCAAGCCTCAAACCTAAAGAATATGCTTGCCATTAACAAGGGCAAAAAGCGTCTAGGCAAACGTAAGCTTACCAACAAAGGTGTTGGTGTTGGCGGCAGTGGCTACAGTGGCTTAAATATTATTTCATAACACAAGAGAATGATTAGCTTATGCTACCAACTACAGGAGCAGCAGCTAAACGATACACACAACTCGAAAGTGACCGTACACCCTTTCTACACAGGGCAAGGGAAGCAGCCGTATTAACAATACCTACGCTAATGCCCCCTGAAGGTCACTCTGGTTCTTCTTACTATTCTACGCCCTTCCAATCCATTGGTGCGCGTGGCGTTAATAACCTAAGTTCTAAGTTATTAATGACCCTACTCCCACCTAACGCTCCTTTCTTCCGCTTGACTATTGATGACTTTGATCTTCAGAGTCTTGCAGGTGGTGAAGGTGCGCGAGGTAAAGTAGAAGAAGCACTCGCACGTATTGAACGCGCTGCTATGCACGAAGTAGAAGCAACAGCAGTTCGGGTGCCAGTTTTCGAGGCTTTAAAACAACTTATCGTTTCGGGTAATGTGCTAGTTCACATGCCCAAAGATGGTGGAGTTCGTGTATTCCGTTTAGACCGTTACGTATGTCAACGTGACGCAATGGGTAATGTCCTAGAGATTATTACCAAAGAAACAGTAAGTCCTATGGTACTTCCTACAGAAGTCCAAGAGCTATTAACTAAACCAGATAATAAAGAGGCACAGCTTAAGTCTGTTGATCTATATACAAATGTTAAACGTGTTAATAAGAAGTGGGAAGTACATCAAGAAGTTGAAGGTCAGATTATCCCCAGTTCTAAAGGTTCTTTCCCACTGGATAAATCACCCTTCATGTCCCTACGTATGGTTCGCATTGATGGGGAGTCTTATGGTCGTGGTTATGTCGAAGAGTTTATCGGGGACTTAAGTTCACTAGAGACTCTAACAAAAGCTATTGTAGAAGGTTCAGCAGCCGCAGCTAAGGTGCTGTTTCTTGTTCGACCTAACGGTACTACCAAAGCAAAAGTCATAGCTAACACCCCTAACGGTGGTATAGCCGCAGGTGATGCTAACGATGTTTCTGTATTACAGCTACAAAAGTTTAACGACTTCCGTGTGGCCCAAGATACAGCCCGTGAGATTACTGAAAGACTTGCTTTTAGCTTCCTGATGAATAGCTCAGTTCAGCGTAAAGCTGAACGTGTTACTGCTGAAGAAGTTAGATACATGGCTCAAGAACTTGAGTCAGCATTAGGTGGTGTGTACTCCATACTCTCCCAAGAGTTCCAGTACCCCTTAGTGACCTTACTACTCTCCCGTATGGAGAAGAGTGGCAAGATGCCTAAGTTCCCTCAAGACACCCTTAAGCCTCAGATCGTTACTGGTATGGAAGCTCTAGGTCGTGGTCAAGACCTTAATAAGCTTGCTCAATTACTTCAGTTCTTGCAGCCGCTTGGACAAGAGATTATAGCCCGTGAGTTAAATGTTGATGACTACATTGATCGTCTTGGAGCTTCTTTAGGTATTGATACTAACGGTTTAGTTAAGTCACCTGAACAGAAGCAAGCAGAACAACAGCAAGCTCAACAACAGCAGATGCAACAGATGATGTCCTCAATGGCTGAGAAAGCCGCAGGGCCAGTTGCACAAGGCATGATGAAACAAGGACAAGGTGAACCTTAATGGCAATACAATTAAGTGCGGCAGATGAACGCATGATAGCTGAAATTGAGGCTGACGCGGCTTCAAAGAAGACAAGTAAAAGTAAGGCTAAAGCGTTAATAAAAGAAATTAAAGACGCAGCAGCCAAGCGTAAGACACCTAAGTTTAATGCTCAGGGTCAAGAGAATAAAACACCAACTAAGAAGCCTAGAAAAAAGGTATCTAAACTTGTTAAGTCTTTAAAGAAAGGTAATAAGGCTGGTACTTTAAAGCCTGATAAACCACTAAGCCCAAAGCAAAAGCTTCTACAGAGTCTTAAGGACTCTAGGGATAAACCTGCAAAACCAGCAAGTGAAAAGCCTGAAGCTAAGAAGACTGAAGCTAAGAAGACTGAAGCTAAAAAGCTTAGTGCTGAGTCCAAGCCCTCTACTAATGCCAAGATCAGGCGTAAGAAAGTTAACACTTCTCGCGGTAAGCCGCCTAAGAAGACTAAAGTTGACGTTAGACGTACTGGTGGCCCTAAGTTCGGTGCTGGCAATAAGACAGCCACAGATAAACCACCAGCTAAACCAACAGTTAAACCAAAAGTTAAAGCTTCATCATCTACTGTCGGCCCTGCTGGTGATCGCATTAGTCCACAGCGTACAAAGGTTCCTAGTAAGTTACTCAGTAGGTTAGCCACAGTTGGCAAAGGTGCCGCTAGGTTCGCAGGGCCAGCAGGTCTTGCTATTACAGGAGCTTCTTTATTAGCGTCCCTTATCCCTGAAAACACTAAAGGTGGTGGCATAGGTGGGCGTAAAGGTCAGGCTGGATACACAGGTGTTGACCCTAAGAAAGCAAAGAATAAGGATAAAACAGGCGCAGCTACGGCTACAAGTGTGACCAATGCCTCACAAACTTCCTCAGAATCGACACAGGGCGCGAGTTCTAGCAGTCAAAGTAGCTCTTTTGGGGCTGCATTTAGAAAAGCTAAGGATGCTGGGGAAAAGACATTTACTTGGCCTAAAGGCGGTAAGTCTTATTCGACAGCCACTAAAGACGAAGTTAAGAAGTCAGGTAGTAAGAACCTACGTGAACACTTAAACAGGCTAAACAAGAAAAAGTCTAAATAAATTATCTGTTTGGAGACAGTTAAAAATGGATACAGTAAACACATACGAAGAAACCGTTGAAGACGGTCAGCACACATTAGATATGTTAGAAAAGGCCGAAGGTCTTGATAACCCTGAAGCGTCTGACCGTCCCGAATGGCTCCCTGAGAAGTTTAACACTGTTGAGGATATGGCTTCGGCTTATGAATCTCTTGAACAGAAGTTAGGTTCTCAAGACGAAGAAGATGAATACGAAGATGACGATGGTGAGCTTGAAGAAATTGCCGAAGAACTTGAAGAGAGGGGTGTTGATTTTGATGCCCTGTCCCAAGAGTTCGCAGAACTTGGCGGTTTAACTGAAGACTCCTACGACACTTTATTAGAAGCTGGTATCCCTCGCTCTATGGTTGACCAATTCATAGATGGTCAAATGGCAGTAGCGACACAGATGCAGCAAGAAGCCTTTGAGCAGGTTGGAGGACAAGAGGCGTATGAAGATATGGTTTCTTGGGCTTCTGACAATATGCCCGAAGCATCCATTGATGCGTTTAACAATGCAGTAAACAGTGGAAACATAGAGACAGCAAATCTTGCGATTCAGGGTCTACAAGCTCAGTACCGTTCTGTAAACGGAAGTGAACCTTCACTTGTCATGGGCGAGACTAAATCCGTAACAGGTGGGGTCTTTGATTCTGCCGCCCAACTGACCGCAGCAATGCGTGACCCAAGGTACAGCACTGACTCTGCATATCGACAGTCCGTAGCAGCGAAACTTTCGCGTAGCAACGTCCTGTAGATTCTCTGTCTCCGCAATCTTAAAGCCCCTTCGGGGGTTTTTTTCGTTTAACGAAGCAACAACTTTATTCTAAGTATCTATCGACCCTCTGCGGAGGACAATCTTTAAGGGAAAGGAAGTAAGAGTCTGCTGAGTAGAACAACTCTCAACAACTTAATACTTTTTTTAAATAGGTACATATACAATGGCATTTCCAACAGACCAAACAACATCACGATTAGGTCAAATGAACGCGACAGGTGATGATCGTTCCCTCTTTCTCAAACTATATGCTGGTGAAGTTCTTACCGCATACGAGGAAAAGAACGTCTTCATGCCGCTACACCGCACTCGTACTATTTCCAATGGTAAGTCTGCATCATTCCCATTAACTGGCACTGGTTCTGCAAAGTACCACACGGCTGGTACGTTAATTCAAGCTGATGCAATCAAACACGGTGAGCGTATCGTTACCGTTGATGATTTGTTAATCAGCACACAATTTATTGCCAAAATTGATGAGGCAATGAACCATTATGATGTACGTTCTATCTACTCTAAGGAGTCAGGCAACGCATTAGCAAATGTTTCTGATCGTAACGTAGCGCGTATCATTGCAAAAGCAGCTTCAATCACTACTTCTTCTTTAGCAGCTACAGCGTTTGGCGCTTCTTTTGCAGATGAGGTTTACACTGCTAACTTCAACATTGGTACTACAACTGCTCACGCTCTTGACGGTGCTAAGATTGTCGCGGCTATCTACGCGGCTCTTGAAGAGTTCGATAAGAAAGACGTAGGCGGTGATAAGGTTTGTGTACTACCACCTGCCCAATACTACGCGCTACTTAACGTGCCTAGTGTTGCTAACGCAGCATGGTTGAACCGTGACGTAGGCGGTGAAGGTTCCGTAGCTTCAGGCGTAGTGCCTCAAGTCGGTGGTGTTAAGATTATGATGAGTAATCATCTACCTAGCACTAACCAATCTTCTGCTTCTGGTGACGTTGAGCCAATCACAAGTACACGTACTGCCGCATATCGTGGTAACTACGCTGCTTTGCGTGGTTTGATCTTCTCACAAGACGCTGCCGCAACTGTGAAGTTGCTGGACTTAGGCGTTGAGTCTGAGTATCAGATTGATCGTCAAGGTACATTGATGGTTGCTAAGTACGCTATGGGTCACAATATCCTACGCCCTGCTTGCGCCATTTCTTTGAACGCAGTCTAAGTAGTATAGTTCTATCCAAAGGGGTGGAGGGATTAATTTCTCTCTGCCCTTTTTTTTCTTTTATTGAAGGAAAACTAATGAATCCAACAACCAAGCTAGAAGCTGTAAATACCTTGTTGGCTACGATTGGTGAATCTCCTGTTAACTCACTGACCTCTGGTTTAGTAGAAGCAAGCCTAGCAGAACAGACTTTAGATAATGTAAGTCGTGATGTTCAGTCAATGGGCTGGGCGTTTAACACAGACTTGAAATTCAATCTGACACCTAATGCCAGCAATGAGATTGCCTTACCTGCCAACTGTCTACACGTAGACACTACAGCACTCCGAATGTCTTCAGAGTCCGACCTAGTACAACGTGGTATGCGGCTTTATGACCGTATTAAAAACACCTACACAATTACAGACACCATTGAAGTGGACATTGTTGTTCTCCTTAGTTTCGATGAAATGCCTGAAGCAGCTAGACGCTACGCAACAATAAGGGCTGCACGTATTCTACAAGATCGCGTACTTGGCTCAGAGTCATTACACAGCTTTAATGCTGCTGATGAACAATCTGCTTGGGTCGCGCTGTCACACAACGAGTCCGATGTTAAAGACCTAAATATCTTTGATAACTATGACACTTATTCAATTATAAACCGATGGGGTTAGCCAAATGTCTTTAATCTCAGGTTCTATACCTAACCTCTTAAATGGGGTATCACAACAACCCCCAAGCCTAAGACACGCCAGCCAAGCAGAAATCCAAGAGAATGGTCTTTCTTCTGTAACTCGCGGCTTAGAGAAACGCCCCTGTACAGAGCATATTGCCAAACTGTCTGGTGTAGCTAACGCTAACGATGTATTCCTACACGCTATAAAATACTCTAGCTCCGAGGACTACACAGCAGTCTTTAGCTCCGCAGGTGTTAAGGTGTTTAATCAGGCAGGTACAGCACTGGTGGTTAATGACGCAGATGGTAATGCCATTACTTCACTCCCTACTTACCTTACTGGTATAAACAGTTTTGAAACTGATATTAGTGCTGTGTCTGTAGGTGACACTACTTTTGTAGTAAATAAAGCTAAGACTGTTCTGCTAGATACATACGTACCTACAGCACGACCTAACGAAGCTATGTTCTATGTACGACAGGCTGACTATGGCCTTACATATAAAATTACAGTGGGTAGTGCCACAGCTACTTATACAACTCCTGATGGTTCATCATCTGCACACTCTGCTCAGATTGGTACGGACTATATAGCTACTCAGCTATTTAACAACTTATCTATTTCTTCTCCTTTTGTTAAGGAAAGAATTGGCTCAGTGATCTATGTTAAAAACGCTTCTACTGACTTCACAATCACGTCAAGTGACGGTGCAGGTGACAGATTCCTTTACTCATTTAAAGGCCAAACCATAGACTTTAAGAACCTCCCCCGTAAAGGTAAGGTGGGCTTTAAGATCAAGGTAGCAGGTAGTAATGAGAAGAAGCAAGATGACCACTATGTACACCTGACTCAAGGTGATAACACCAACAACGAGTTAATATGGAAAGAAACTGTAGGTGATAAAGCAGTCGATGGTTCAGCCCTTAAGAACCGTATAAACAATATCACAATGCCCCACAGTCTTCGTAAAGAAGTTAACGGTACTTTTACCTTTGCACCTTTGACGTGGGATGACCGCGAAGCAGGGGATGAGGATACTAACCCTGTACCTTCTTTCATAGGCTACAAGATTAACGATATATTCTTTCACCGTAACCGCTTAGGTTTCTTAGCAGATGAGAATGTTATCTTCAGTGAAGCAGGAGAGTTCTATAACTTCTTCCCTAAGACTGTATTGACCACTCTTGATTCTAACCCGATAGACGTGGCTGTATCTAACAACCAAATCTCTATCCTGAAACACGCGATTCCATTTAACGAATCCTTGTTGATCTTCTCTGATCTAACCCAGTTCATGTTGACTGCTTCTGAGCTATTAACACCTGACACAGTACACATTGACGTATCTACTAACTTTGAGGCAAACCTCACTGCTAAACCAGTAGGCGCAGGTCGCTATGTGTTCTTTGGGTTTTCTAAAGGTAAGTGGTCGGGTGTCCGTGAGTATTACGTAGAGCAAGCTTCAGAAACCAACGATGCTGCCGATGTATCTGCCCATGTACCTAACTATTTAGACGGTACGATTAGAGGCTTATCAGCGTCATCGAATGAAGATATGTTGTTAGTGCTAACGGAAGATAAGCCTAACTCAGTCTTTGTTTATCGCTATTATTGGCGTGGTGAAGAGAAGCTACAGAGTGCTTGGTCAGAATGGAAGTTTACAGGCAAGGTATGTTCAGCAGCCTTTAACGGCTCAACAATCAAGCTTGTCATGGAATACTCAGATGGGGTCTATTTAGAAAACCTCAGTCTGGCTAGTGATGCTGCAAGTTCTGATATGGTTTATACCACAAGCTTAACTAACTACGGTGGTGGAGCCTTGCTATTAGACAGGCGTTATAAAGTCACTGGCTCGTCACTACCATACTCAGACAGCAACACACTGTTTGTGAACACCACAGGAAGTTTAAGAACTCAGGCAGAAGCCATAGCAGACGTAGCCGCAAATTCAAATACGGTTATCTATGCAGGTGTGCCTTACCTCTTTAAGTACCAGTTTAGTGAGCAAGTCTTAAAGCAAGACAACAAAGCGGTTACTACTAACAAACTTCAGATTCGTAATTTCCATATCGTATATAACGACACAGCTTACTTTAAAGTTGAAAGCACACCCAAAGCTAGGGCTGTTCAAACGCATGAGTTTAACGGCAGAATTGTAGGCTCACTTAGTAACCTTCTAGGGCAAGCCAACCTTGCTTCAGGAAGCTTTAGGCTGTCTGTTAACACTAGCTCTAAGTATGCCCAGATCGTGATTGTTTCAGACAGTTACCTACCCTGTGTACTTCAGAGTGCTGAGTACGAAGGATTCTTAACTCAAAGAACAGCAAGGATTTAATAACAATGGCCCATTATCGTGATTCCGTTCAGGAAGACGTGTTTGAGCTTGCTGCAAAAATGCGACAAGCAGACGTTAAAGAGGTACTAGCATCTAACGGTTCTAGCCCTCTTGAAGCTCTACAAAAAGGCTTTGAAGCGTCTAAACCTCAATCCATCATATATAAAGGTGAACTAATCGGAATGTTCGGGTGCGCCCACATTGATGATCTGATTGGCTCACCTTGGATGCTAGGTTCTGACAAGATTCCTAAGATCAAGAAAGACCTACTTACACAGTCAGTGGAATGGGTTAAAGAAACAAATAAACAATACCCTCTACTTGTTAACTATGTAGATGCTAAAAACAAAGTCAGTATTGCATGGCTCAATCATATTGGGTTTTCATTCGTACAACTGATTCCTAAGTTTGGCGTAGGGGGCATACCTTTCTACGAGTTCGTGAGGATTAATCATAATGTGTGAAGCAAGTACAATTTTATCAGCCATGACTTCCATAGTTGCCGCAGGTGAGCAACAGGAACAAGCCAAGGCTAACGAGCGTAACGCTAACGCTTCCTATTTAAACGATGCTCGACAACTTAACTTAAGGCAACGCCAAGAAGAAGAAGCAGAGTCCCAAAGAGGGCAAGAAGCTGACATTCAATCAATGAGAGATATGTCCAAAGCTAAAGTAGCTGCTGGCGAGTCTGGTGTAGCTGGGTTATCAGTCGATGCCCTTATGTCTGACATTCTAAGACAAAACCTATTTGATGATACTAAGGCTGACAGTAATCTTTCAGCAACTAAGGCACAAATAAAACAAGAGAAAGAAGGTGCTAAAACGAGGCGGCAGTCCCGTATTAACGAAGTACCTTACCCCAGTATGGTTGGTACAGCTTTAAGTATTGGCGGTAACGCTTACGAAAGCAATCCAAGTTATTTTAAGAATTTAAAGAATCCATTTAAAAAGACTATAAAGGGCGTAACTGGCCCCAAGTAAAAAGGAATTAGAGCCGTGGCTACTAAACGAGTACAGACCCCAAGACAACAACCCAATCAGGTGCGCCTACAACCCCAAGCTTCAGTAGTTGATACCTTTGTACGACCTGCACGTAACGACCAGATCAGTAAGGCTTTAGATAGCGTTACAGGGAATGTAAAGCGTGTAGAGGTCAAAGAAGAACGCAAGCTTGATATGATTCAAGTGAGTAAAAAACAAGCTGCTCAGAACAGTTTTAACATTGGCTTAAAATCCATAATGGAACAAGAAGTCAATGCTAGGAAAACTGGAGAACTGCTTAAAGAGACTCCTGAATTTAAAGAACTAGCCGAAGCTACACTAAGTCAAGTAGATGACCCTGTTTACAAAGAGCAGCTTGCTAATTCTATTGACCAAATGGTGAACGCCACTAGCAAAGCTTCGTCAGAAGGTTGGCAAAGGCTGGATTTAAAGAACGCAGGTTCTAGCCTACTTAGTGACACTGTTGACTTAAAGATGGGTGAGTTAGAGGGCAGCACTCCTGAAGAAATCCAAAACTCTTTAAACTTCATGCTTAAAGATATGGAGACAATTTTAAAAGATAACAACGGTTTCTCTAACACTGATATACAAAACGCTTTACTAGCAGAACAAGAAAGACGTGGAGAATTGTTTGGTGATACTTACATAGGAGACTACGCTTTAGAATCGGGGTTTGGTGGGCCAGCATTTACTAATAAAATGATTGCTCTTAATTCAGTTGCTAATGCTAATGACTTATCTAAGAGACAAAAAGCAGCCACCCTTGATCTAATAAATTACCAAGATAAAGCAGCAGCAGGTAACTATACAGCAGAAGATAACGAAGCCGCCTTTGCCATGTATGACGTAGGTTTATTTACTGAGAATCAGTATATGTCACTGGGTAAAACCCAAAACGCTGCTTTAGTTTCTCAAAACGACCTTGCTATTAAACAGCAAGCATCTACGAGAGCCGTTGCAGTAATCATTGCTGGTGGTGAACCTGAAGAAGAGGTTGTGTACACAGACTCCAAAGGAAGCCAAACTCTCTCTAGGGCCGACCTAGACCGAGAAGCCGCCATGCAGATAAAAGAGGATAGTGGAGGTGATTTCACTAAAGAGGTAAGCGCATACAGCAGGGCTAACTTAGTTAACTCAAGCTGGAAAGTAGAAGCTACACAAACCTTTAAAGAATTAGGTGCTGGTAACTTAGTTCATGCTGCAAAAGGAATGGACAAGCTTATGAAGATATACGCTGCCAACCCTCGCATGATAAGTCAGTACATTACAAATCCCAAAGACCTCACAGCCTTTAAAGAGTTTCAGATTCTTAAAGAAGTATACCCAACCCCAACAGATGCCCTTCAAGCAATTATTACCTCTAGGGATTCTGGTCTTCAACCTAACCCTGCCGAGATAGAAGAAGCCACTGCTGAAGTAATTAGCAAAATGGACTCATGGTTTGATGGGGTCAGTGACGATGATTTTAGGAATATGTTTACTGGCTCAGTTAGGCAGTACATACGCACAATCGCTAAACACTCTCAATTAAAACCCGAACTCATAGCAGAGCATTATGCAGAAGAGATAAAAAATGACCACTCATTAGTTAATGGGTTTTTAGTGTTCACAGGTAACTTAAATGTAGACCGCCTTGAGTTTACTAAAGACGCTGAGTTACATATTTCAAGAATGGTTGCAGCAAACGGTGGGTATGAAGAAGGTCAGCTTTCTTTACAGCCTACAGGACGTGGCAACACTTTTAGATATGTAGGACAAAACTTAAGAACGCCTTTTAGTGGGCCTTATTCAAAGCTTGTCCACCTTGACGAAATAGTAGGATTATCCGCTACACAAACACTAACGGAAAAGACAAACAAAGCTAACCGTAAAAAAGAAAGCCAAGTCAACCGTAAAAAACAGAAAAGCGCACGTTAAAGGAGGCGTAGATAAAAATGGAAGATGATGAATTAAACATTAATGAACTGTTCCTACAGCCTACCAAAACAATGCCTAGTTTAACTGCTGAAGCTGAGACTGCCGTGGCTAATGGTAAGAAATACAACACTAGGACTCAGCTTTGGGACTTAGACCAAGAAACTGAATACGGCTTTGGTGATACTTTCACGGCTATGCAGCAAGAAGGTGCCAGTATTTATAGCATGGCAAGCCGCAGCATGGACGTGGACGATGGGGAGTTTGACGAATCTTTTAGTTTTACAGAAGATATTATCGCTGATTACTTTAAGACAGTACCAGAAGGACACCACGATTACCTATTCCAATCAGGTTCTAAACTTGAATTAGATCAAAGAATGGAGCAGGTTAAACTCACTATGAAAAACCGTGAGGTTATTGCTGAGACTTTTGACGATTCTCCTTTTACAACCGCCCTTGCAATGATTACTTCAGCCGTAGTCACTCCTGAAACATTAGCTCTTAATGCCATACCTATGGCTGGTACTGCTTTGTCAGGTATGAAAGCTACAGCCGCAGCAGGTAAAAACATTAAGACTTTAATGGCCTCAATATCTGCCTCTACTCAAGGGGCTAGTCGTTTAGGTACTGCTGGTAAATATGCAGCTATAAGTGGTGCAGAAGGAACACTAACAGGTATTTATGCCTCACAGGTTCTTCCTGATTATGATGCTTACGACATTATGGTAGATGCAACAGCTTCTACTATGTTTGGTGGGCTAGTAGGAACCATAGGCCATAAAGTACGCAAAGCAGCAGATGACAGTAGGCAGTATGCCGTTGACACTGCGATTGCTGGCGGTGCTGAAGAAGTACCTGCTATTCGTAACTCTTTAGAAGCTGAAGATACCTTTACACCTAAGAACACAATTGATAATGAAAATCCAGCAGAACAAGGGAAGATATTTGGAGGTTGGATAAATAACATAACCTCTCAAGGGGCTTACTTACGGTCATCTAAAAACCCGATTGTAAAAAACCTTGTGAATATTATGGTGCATAACAATCGTGCAGATAATGTAGGCGGTACTAACATACAAGGTACTTCCGCTATTCAAACAAAGCTTTCACGTTCCTCAAGAGTTAAGTTAGCTAATAGCATGGTTCCTGAGTTTGCCCAGTGGAGAGTTAACAATAAACGCAGAAGAGGTATTAAGTCTGAAGGTGACTTTGAAATCCTAGTGACTAAGGCTGTTCGTAGTGATGAAGTTTACAAGAACTCACCTATGGAAGTCCAAAGGGCTGCTGACAATGCGCGTGAGGTGTTTAAAGACCTCTTAGAAAAGAAGAAGTATTACAAAGTGTTGGGTGCTAAGGACGTAGAGTACAACCGCAATTATGTGCCTACTGATTGGGACTCTGCAAAGCTAAGAGCAACTATAGACGAATACGATGCCGACAGTGTGGCTAAGATTCTAGGTCAATCTATATCAGCCCGTAATGGGTGGGACTTAGCTTTCTCTACTCGCATAGGCAGTCTGTTCTCAAGAAGTGTAGCTTCTTTAGACACAGGTATTAGAGGCTCTAACCTAGAAGAATTGTTTGAAGATATGAGCGAAATGAGGGCGTTTCTTGTTAAAAGTGGAATGACAGAAGCGGAGATTGACGCTGGTATGTCGGCAACAATTACAAAGAACAGCACTAACCCTAAGAAATCCCCTGACGTGAATATGCGTAAGCGTTTGGATATGGACTACGAAACTGAGTTTACCGCAGGTAATCTAACGATGACCGTAAGTGACCTCTTGAACAACAACATGACTGATATTGTTCAGTCCTATTCCCATAAATCAGGCAGACATATAGGACTTGCTCGTAATGGGATTGGTGGTGAAGGTATGCCAGATTTTGAAGGTGCAATATTAAAGATCGAAGATTATGCCCTACGCAACAACCTAGACCCCAAGCAAACTTCAAATGAAATAGAGCATTTAAGAAACCTTTTAGAAGCCTTAAAAGGCTCAGAATTAATGAACTCTAAAGCCTTTGGTATTAATAAAGGTAAGTATCAGACACTTCAAAACTCACGAGATTTGGCTTACCTAGCTTTCTCTGATTGGTTTGGTGCTATGAGTATTATTGAGAGTGCCAACCTAACAGGCTACTTAGGCTTTAAAACTCTATTCAAAGTTATACCAGAACACCGCGATTGGTTAAGAAAAGCCCGTAACGGTCAAGGTTCTAACTCTGATATGCAAGCTATTAATGACGCTGCTGGTACAGGAGCAGGTGGTTTTACAGGAGCAGGTTCAACACGCATGGATGAAATAGGAGGCATGGCAGAGTACATGACACCTTTCTGGCAGAAAGCTAGGCAGATACAAGGTAACTTATCCCTTCTAACGCCAATCACTGATTTCTTCCAACGTCTTAATGCAGCCATGATGCGTAAGTTATGGGTTGAAGGGACTATCCACAAGACAATCCTTAGAGACACAGGCGTAACCCCTGAAATGTATAACCGTATTCAGGCTCAAATTAAAAAGCATGGTGACGGTGAACGCTCTATGGGTTTTGATAAGTGGGACGATAGAGATGCCAGTGAGGTCTTTACAAACCACATAGCTATTGAAACTCGTAATAACGTACAGGAAACAGATGTAGGCTCAAGTAACCAATTTATGCGTGGACAGTTAGGTTCTACAGGTCTTCAGTTTATGGGTTTTGTTACAGGTGCACAGGAACAACAATATGCACGAATGAATAGACGCATGGTTCAAGGTATGGGAGCAGAAACCAGTTCAGTAATTATGGGGCAGATTCTAATGGCTAGTTTAGTCACAACAGCGCGTACTCATGTAGCTGCTTCTGGTAGATCAGATGAAAAGCAGTATCTTAAAGATAACTTATCGCCTGAATCCCTTGTAATGAACGCCATAGGTTACACAGGTGCCTTTGGTACTTTAGGCATGGTTCTACAAATCCCTGACAAAGTTAACAGAGGCTTTGGCTCTAGCATTATAAGTAATCCTGTAGCTGGTTACATAGACGGTGTAGGACGTGTTCTTACCTCTATGTTCGACAATGGAGAACTCACGGAATCTCAATGGAGGTCTGTGTTTAGTATGTTGCCTTTCCTTTCGCAAGCATATTTACAAACAGGGTTAAACGAATTAGCCAATGAATTAGGAGATTAACCACAATGGCTTTTAGCTATATTGAATACACTGCGAATGGGAGTACAACAACTTTTTCCATCCCGTTTGCATACACAGCACAAGCAGACGTTGCCGTTTTTGTTAACGGTGTGTCTACTTCATTTACTTTTGCATCTTCTAGTACCATTACTCTATCTACTGCACCTGCTAGTGGTGTTGTTGTCCGTATTGCACGTACTACACCTATTACTACACGCGCAGTAGACTTTAGTAACGGTGCTATCCTGACTGAAAGTGACTTAGATAATTCAAACATTCAGGTCTTTCAGGCGGCTCAAGAAGCTATAGAC
>Ga0196887_1000512_pt1 | contig 18394 bp, 18 predicted proteins | sample VirMetDEL_Mar_31_FD_169094 | JGI IMG/M metagenome (GOLD analysis project Ga0196887, IMG submission 169094) | Aqueous microbial communities from the Delaware River and Bay under freshwater to marine salinity gradient to study organic matter... | ecosystem: Environmental > Aquatic > Marine >... | reverse complement strand
TTGCATGGACGGGGTTAGACACAATTGCCTTTAGGCTTGCAGATGATATAAAATACAAAGTAGAAGAAGATATAGATAGATTGGAGAAAATATTAATATGATGGAATTAGCTCTTATCAGAACGCTCATGAACAAAGAGTTTTACGAGAGGCACAAAGGTATACGTTGTCCAGATAAAATATTCACTAAAGATGTACGAAAAGTTAAACAAGCCTTAGACTACGCTATGCTGACTTACGATAGCAACCTAACACCAGCAGATCTTGAAGCTATATTCTTCTCTACTAACCAATCTTTGACTACCTCTAATAAAGAAATCTATAAAACTTTATTTAAGCGTTTAAGAAATGAACAACCTATGAATCACAATATAAGTGAAGAAGTGTTATCTAAGTTGTTTCAGCAAGTAGTAGGTGAAGAGGTAGCTAACTTAGGTTTTGACTACGTTAATGGTACAGCTAATACTTTAGAGCCTATGCGTAAAATATTAGATTCTTATCAAGATGACTTCACACCTAACTTAAAGATTGAATGGGAAGACATATCTATAGATACACTACTTGATGCGGCAGAGATACAATCACAATGGACGTTCAACATACCTAGCTTAAAACGAAAAGTTGAAGGTATATCAGGTGGACATTTTATAATTGTAGGAGCTAGACCTAATACAGGTAAGACATCTTTTCACGCTAGTCTTGTTGCTGCACCTGATGGCTTTGCTCATCAAGGAGCTAAGTGTATAATCTTATGTAATGAAGAGCGATACGATAGGGTAGCTGGTAGATACTTATGTGCAGCATCCAGTATGTCGTTAAAGGAAGTTAAAGAAAACAAAGCATTAGCGGCATCACGTTACAGCCCTGTACACAACAACGTTAAAGTTAAAGATAGCATGAACAAAGACTTAGCTTGGGTAGAAGCTGTTATAAAACACAACCAGCCAGATATTGTAATTTTAGACATGGGAGATAAGTTTGCACTTAAAACCTCTGACAAATCTGACATATATCTTAAGGATGCAGCTATACACGCAAGGAATATAGCTAAACAATACAATTGTGCAGTCATATGGATGTCTCAGTTAAGTGCAGCAGCAGAAGGCGTAGTTCGTGTAGATCAATCTATGTTAGAAGGTAGTAAAACAGGTAAAGCAGCAGAGGCAGACCTTATGCTTCTCATATCTAAGAATGCTTTAGTTGTTAATGAGGGTGCAACAGAACAAGAAGAAGACACTCAAAGACATTTAGTGGTAGCTAAGAATAAGTTAACAGGTGGATGGCATGGTACAATTCATTGTAACTTGGATGGTGAACGCAGTCAGTACACGGTGTAGCATATGAGACTTATACTTGACGTAGAAAATACAGTAACTAAACGTGGTGGTAAGAAACACCTAGATCCTTTTGAGCCTACTAACCATTTAGTACAAGTAGGGTTTAAGAACGTAGACAGACCTACAGAACGCTTTATGCTTACCTTCGATCACAATGAACACAAAGATCAAACAGGTGCAAACTACAAGTTAGTACAGCAAGCATTAGACGAGACTACTTTACTTATTATGCACAATGCTCAGTACGACTTGATGTGGCTCTGGGCTAGTGGTTTCAAGTATGACGGAGCTATATGGGATACGATGTTAGCGGCATACATTCTTATACGAGGTCAGAAGATGCCACTTTCATTAGAGCAATGCGCTATAAGAGAACATCTACCATTTCAGAAAGACGATACACTTAAGGCTTACTTTAAGAAAGGTTACAACACAGATGAGATACCGCTTAAGGAGTTAACCTTTTATCTAGGTTGTGACTTAGATACTACCTGTGCGTTGTTTGAACACCAACTAAAGAGCTATGACTTAGATGAATCAAAAGGTATGACTACTGTAAGAGATCTTACGTTTAAGGTTTGTCAGACACTTACTCGTATGTATATGTCAGGGTTTAAAGTAGATAGAAAAGCTCTTGTACAAGTACGTAAAGAGTTCGAAGAAGAGAAGGCTGACATAGAAGAACGGCTACACCATAAAGTTAAAGAGTTGATGGGTGACACACCTATAAATTTAAACTCTCCAGAGCAAATGTCTCAAGTTATATTTAGCCGTAAGGTAAACAACAAGAAAGAGTGGGCAGACTTGTTTGAGTTTACTCATACTCCTGCTGAATACAAAGAAGCAGTAGAGGCTAACAGTAAAATAATAAGAAGGACAAAAGCTTTTACGTGTCCTGTATGTAAGGGTGAAGGCAAAACCTATAAAGTAAGGAAAGATGGAACAAAGTATGCCAAACCTAATAAATGTAAGGATTGTACAGCTAGGGGCTATCAACTTAAACAGTTAAATCATTTAGCTGGGTTAGGCTTTACTGCCCCAGGAAAGTCTTGGGTTAGTGCTAATGGTTTTAGTACATCAAAAGGTAATTTAGAGACATTAATATCTACTGCTAAGAATAAAGATATGATGGAAGCCATAGATTTCTTGACAGACCTTAAACGTTTATCCGCTGTATCATCTTACCTATCTTCTTTTGTTGAAGGTATAGATGTCTTTACTAAACCAGATAACTTTTTACACGTAAACCTGACACAACATATTACATCTACTGGTAGGTTCTCAGGTCGTAATCCTAATATGCAGAATATGCCTAGAGGTAATACGTTCCCAGTTAAAAAAGTGTTTATCTCTAGATGGGATGGTGGGCAGATCCTAGAGGCTGACTTTGCTCAATTAGAGTTCCGCGTTGCTGCATTTCTCTCACAAGACCCTGTAGCCATCACAGAGATCAATACAGGCTTTGATGTACACTCCCACACGGCTAAGGTTATCACAGACTCAGGGCAGCCTACAACTCGTGTAGAGGCAAAGCAGCATACGTTTGCACCTCTCTTTGGCGCGACAGGGTATGGTAGAAGTAAGGCTGAAGAAGCGTACTACATACAGTTTATACAGAAGTACCAAGGTATTGCTGCTTGGCATCAGAGTTTAGCTGAAGAGGCGTTACGCTTCGAGAAGATTACTACACCTAGTGGAAGACAGTACGCTTTTCCTAATGTAGTAAGGCGTAATAATGGAGGTGTATCAGGCTTTACTATGATAAAGAATTACCCTGTACAAGGATTTAGCACAGGAGATATTGTACCTCTTGTATTAATAGAATTAGAGGAAAGACTAAGTAAGTTACAGTCTTGTTTAGTTAATACAGTGCATGACTCAACGGTAGTCGATGTACATCCTGAAGAAATACATTATGTTACATCTATAATAGATACACTTAACAAGGATCTTAACGATATTATAGAAGAAGCATATGGTGTGACCATGAACGTACCACTACTTTTAGAAGCTAAAATAGGACCTAATTGGCTTGACACAAAAGACGTTTAATGGTATAACTTGGGTTCATTTTTTGACAGTAAAAGGATATACAAATGTCAGACATAGCACTCGTACCTAATGAAGGTACATCAATAGCAGAAATGATGGGTCTACCACAAACAGGTAGCTCATCAAATAAAACACAATCATCTTTAGCAAGCCTTAGTGTCTTAAATGACGCCATTATGGGTACAGTTGAAGTTAACGGTAAGAATATTAAGACTGAGTTAGTACCTGGAACATCTTTTAAGTTTAGGATCAGTGAAGACAATATAGTATACAGTGATACTGTAACAGTTCGTACCTTTGCAGTACGTAAGAGGTGGGCTAAATGGTTATCTGAAGAGAAAAACTATTTAAAAAGTATTATGGCTAATGATCTTAAGTCAGATTTAAAAGACAGCAAGGGTGGCTTTAATTGCGGTAGACCTGCAGGTTACGTAGAGGACTTTCATTCTTTAGCACCTAGCATACAGCAAGCAATGCGTTCATCAAGAAGAACACAAGTTCTTTTAGGTATGCTGCAACTAGACAATCCTGTAGACAATGAAGGAAATCCATTAGAAGAACACGCTGGTATTTGGTATCCCTTCGTCTATGAAATAAGAGCAGGTGAATCTATTAAATCTATTAATGAAGTAAACAGTTCGTTATCTCGTAAGAATATGTTACCTATACAACATACAGTAAGGCTCACAGGCGTAGAGCGTACTGGGGCTAGTGGTAAACCTTATGCTGTATTTGAGGCATCACTACATGAGCCTTGTGATCTACAAGAAAAAGATAATGAGACTCTGCGTGACTTTATGGACTGGATAAATAAGCAGAACCAGTATGTATTAGGTGAATGGGATAAGTTTAATCTATCTTCAGACACCTTTGATGCAGATGATTCTGCTTTAATAAACTCTATGGTAGACGTAGAGGAGTCTGAATGATGCATCCTGCAGAGCTAAAAGTATCTTTGTTTCTCCAAAATGCTCTTGCAGGTAACACAACTATTACTGAAGAGGTGGCTGATAAGGTCGCCTCTGATGTAAAAGAAGCTATGTTTAAACAGTTTTCAGGTGGGCCTCGTGATAAGTTTAGATTAAGAATGTCTAACATAGGTAAACCTAAGTGTCAGTTGTGGTTTCAAAAGAACAAACCAGAGACTAAGGCTCCTTATCCACCTAACTTTTTAATTAATATGATTACTGGTGACATTATTGAAGCTGTGTTTAAAGGCTTACTTAGGTCAGCAGGAGTTACCTTTGGTGATAATGATAACGTAGAGTTAGACTTAGGTGAGTTAGGTAAAATAAAAGGTGAGTATGATATGATACTAGACGGAAGTGTAGACGATGTTAAGTCTGCTTCTGACTATTCATACACTAATCGTTTTGAATCATTTGAGAGATTACAATCAGATGATACATTCGGTTACATACATCAACTTGTTGGTTACGCAAAAGCTTCAGGCAAAGACATGGGTGGCTGGTGGGTTGTAAATAAAAAAGACGGTGCTTTCAAATATGTTTCAGGCAGCACAGTTAATCAGGAAGAGATAATAGAAAGCATTAAAGATAAAGTATCTTACATAAATGAAGATAAACCTTTTGAAAAGTGCTTTAAACCTGTTCCAGAATACTATAGAAGAAGAGCATCAGGTAATTTAAAATTAGATAGGGCGTGTAGTTGGTGTGACTTTAAGACTACGTGTTGGAAAGAGCTACAGACGTTACCATCAAGAGTATCGCAAGCTAAAGAAAAACCTATGGTTGATTACGTATTAATAAATGACAATGAGGAAGCAGTTATATGAACAAGACGTTTACAATAGATGATAAATCTTACGCAGAAGAAGATATGAATGAAGATCAAAAACGATTATTTAACACTATATTAAATGTACAGCATGAAATAGGGTCAGTTAAATTAAAGTTTGATAGCTACGACACATACGCTAAAGTCCTTAGCCAACAATTAGCACACTCGTTAACTTCAAAAAGTGCTGATGAGCCAAGTGAAACGTAGATACAATCCCAACTGGAATACATATCGTAGTGGCTTAGAAGACAAATTAGTAGATAGTCTATCTAAAATACAAAAAGAAGTCAGGTATGAAGAGTTAAAAATAGAGTGGGAAGACCTACGCTATCGTACTTACACGCCTGACTTCTTATTAGATAACGGCATTATAATTGAGGCAAAAGGACAATTTGATTCAGAAGATCGTCATAAACATAAATGTGTTAGGCGTCAGCATCCTGAATTAGATATACGGTTTGTCTTTAGTAATGCAAAAGCTAAGTTGTACAAGGGTTCTAAGTCTACATACTCAGATTGGTGTAATAAAAATAAGTTTCTTTGGTCAAATAAAACAATACCTGATGCGTGGTTAAACGAACCAGGTAAGTGTACTACTAAAAGGTTGATACAGTTAAAACAAAAGAGAAAGAAACAAATATGACAGACGGTGTAAAAAGCGATCACACCTATTTGTTAGCTTTTATTGCATCTGACCATGATTCATTTGATGAGTGGGATGATCAGTTTGAAATGAATGCAGTAATTAGTCCTAACAATAGGGATGATAAAAATACAAAGAATTATTTCTTAACACTTATAAGGCTACTACAGCACTGTACGTATTTACTAAATGAAGACGATGATTTTCGTGACTTTGTACAAAATGATCTTATAGATCTAGAACAAAAAGAAAGAGGCAGTAACGTGATTAGTTTATTTAGCCCTACAAAGGGGTCAGCATAAATGGCTAAGTGGTCAATGGAAGAATGGAAACCAGCAAAAGATAAGCATGGTTATTACACAGAAACAGTTGAAGAAGATATTGATGTAGTGAATAAACCCATACACTATAATCAAAACGGTAGTATGGAATGTATACAAGCTATTGAAGCATTAATAACTACTATGGATCAGAAGTATGCATACCATGCAGGAGCTATACTTAAGTACCTGTGGCGGTTCGAGTATAAGAATGGCTTAGAGGATTTAGAGAAAGCTGAGTGGTATCTACAAAGATTGATTAAAAAATATAAAGAGGTACACAAATGAAGACCTTTAGTGTTACCTTAGTGGTAGAGGTAGACGAGCCAAACAATCTTTTAAGTGCAGCAGAAGAACTACACACAGAAGACATATATGATATGTTTCATAATATGATCCACGACATAGATGACGTAAAAGTATCAAACGTATTAGTACGGCACAGGCTATGAACTGTTGGCACTGCAAAACCCAGCTTATATGGGGTGGAGATCACGATATAGATCATGAAGACGATACGTGGTCTATGGTAACTAATCTAAGTTGTCCTCAGTGTAACTGCCATGTAGACGTATATTATCCGAAAGAAGGTACTAATGACTGAATACGAAATAAGAATAACCCCTGAAGAACAAATGCTAAAAGAGTTTATACAGACGTTTAAAGGGTCTTTAGACCTACGGTTATGGATGAACCTAATAGAAGAAGAACTAGTAGAGTTACGTGCAGAAGACTACGGTACAGCAGGACACCTAAAAGAACTGTGTGACGTTATGTATGTATACAATGGTATGATGTTAACTACACCTAAGTTTGCAGGTGATCTTATATCTGAAGAAGAGTTAGTTGAAATAAATGAAGGCATAGATAAAGCTAGAGAAAGTATTACTATGTACTTTAATTTGTATACAGCAGAGGTAGTAGGAGAAGCTTTTACTAGAGTACACAAAAGTAATATGAGTAAGTTAGGGCGTGATGGTAAGCCTATCTTTAGAGAAGATGGTAAGGTTCTTAAAGGGCCAGACTACAAAGAACCAGACCTATCCGATTTAATTCTAGCAAAGAAAGACTGACCATGAACAATTACTTACCTACAGACTACCAAGCATTTATTCACACGTCACGCTATGCCCGTTGGTTAGAGACAGAGAACAGAAGAGAGACGTGGGCTGAAACAGTAGATCGTTATATGACTAACATTATTAAGCCATACATAATGGATGATAGTACATACAACATGATACAAGAATCTATACTAGACCTTAGTGTTATGCCTTCTATGCGATCTATGATGACTGCAGGACCTGCTGCAGCTAGAGACAATACTTGTATGTACAACTGTAGTTATTTACCCGTAGACACTGTACAGTCCTTTGATGAGGCTATGTACATCCTCTTGTGTGGCACTGGTGTCGGATTCAGTGTCGAGAGGCAGTTCGTTCAACGGCTTCCTGATGTTCCTGACCTCGTTGACAGTGACACTACTATTGTCGTCAAGGACTCCAAGGAGGGGTGGGCTAAGGCTCTTCGTCAAGTTATTGTACTCCTGTATGCTGGTGAAATACCTAAGTGGGATGTGTCTGCAGTTAGACCAGCAGGAGCTAGGCTGAAGACGTTTGGTGGTAGAGCATCTGGACCAGCTCCACTGATTGATTTGTTTAACTTTACTGTAGCTATATTTAAAGGCGCACAAGGTAGAAGGTTAGCCTCAATAGAGTGCCACGATCTAATGTGTAAAATAGGGGAGGTTGTCGTTGTAGGTGGTGTACGTAGGTCAGCTATGATATCTTTGTCTAACTTATCTGACGATAGAATGAGACACGCTAAGTCAGGTATGTGGTGGGAGAGTAGTCCACACAGAGCATTAGCTAATAACTCAGTTTGTTATACTGATAAACCTGACATGGAAACATTCATGCGTGAGTGGGTAGCTCTAGTTGAGAGTAAGTCAGGAGAGCGTGGTGTGTTTAATAGACAAGCGTGTAAAGACTTGGCTGTCAGAAGCGGTAGGCGTGACCCTAACCATGAGTTTGGAACAAATCCTTGCAGTGAGATCAGCTTAAGGCCACAGGAATTTTGTAACCTATCTGAGGTAGTAGTTAGGTCTACAGACGATATACATTCTATTATGCAGAAAGTTAAGGTTGCTACAATTATAGGTACGATACAATCTAACTACACTAAGTTTCCTTACCTTCGTAAGGCTTGGCAAAATAACTGTGAAGAAGAAAGACTCTTAGGTGTCAGTCTTACAGGCATAATGGATAACCCTCTTATGACTTTAGCTAATAAAAGTTTAGATAAAACCCTGGAGTCGCTTAAAGACGTAGCTATTGAGACTAACAAAGAGTGGGCTGGTCTTCTAGGTATACCACAGAGTACAGCTATTACTTGTTGTAAACCTTCAGGTACAGTATCTCAGTTAGTAGATAGTGCGTCAGGCATTCACGCTAGGCATTCACTATATTATGTACGTACAGTTCGTGGAGATAACAAAGATCCACTAACTAAGTTCATGATAGAGCAAGGTATACCAGCAGAACCATGTGTTATGAAACCAGACAATACTACAGTGTTTAGCTTTCCTGTAAAAGCTCCTAGCAAGTCTGTCACACGTAACGATATGACAGCTTTAGAGCAATTAAATTTATGGTTAATTTATCAAAGACACTGGACGGAACACAAGCCATCTGTTACTATAACAGTACGAGACGAGGAATGGCTGGACGTAGGGGCGTTTGTATACAGGAACTTCAATGAAATGAGTGGTGTATCGTTTTTGCCTCACTCAGATCATACTTACCAACAAGCACCATACCAAGAGTGCGGTAAAGAAGAGTATAAAACATTAAAAGATACTATGCCTAAGAAGATTAATTGGGCTGAATTATCTGAGTTTGAGGCAGAAGACACCACTAAGTCTAGCCAGACCTTCGCTTGTACAGGTGAAGTATGTGAGATAGTAGATATAAACTAATGCAGTTAGAACTGTTTAAAGGTTTACTTAATAAAGTAAAAGAGGGTGAAAATAAAACCTGCAATAAATGTAGGTTGACCCTCAACATCTCTTCTTTTAGTAAACACAGTGGATCAAACTACTATAGACCTGAGTGTATAAAATGTAATAACGAACTTAGTAAAGTCAGAAAAGAACTCAAAGATATTTATGGTGATCCACCTGCCAATTACATTTGTCCAATATGTAATTCCACTGAGTTAGATGTAGCAGGTAAAGGCAACAAACGTAATGGTTCATGGGTACGTGATCACGATCACAAGACAGATAGTTTCAGAGGCTGGCTTTGTCATAAATGTAATAGAGCTATAGGTTCTTTTGATGACAACGTAGCTTTTTTACAAAGAGCAATAAAATACTTAGAAAGAAGTTTAGATGAACATTGAGCAAGAAGCAGAATCATACAGGTTAGATGTAAATAAAGAGTTCGTTAAGAACCTGAATGCAGCCTTTAGAGAAACAGAAGTGTTTATAATAAAAAACCTACACAACTCTGATGAACGAGATAGTTCGTTGCGTAGGCTTGAAGAAGCTAGATCCTGGTGCATCCTTTGTAAAGATAGGCATGGTGTTAGGTAGTGTTAGTCTATTATATACTTTCCTTTTTTCTTTAGCATACCTCTGTCTTGTTTAGCGTATGACTTTATAAGTCTTAATTGATTGTATGATAACTCTTCTACAGGTGTATTTATATTTAAATCTGCCATATATTCTTGTAAATCTTTTTTACTTACAGTACCACCTCTTTTAGTTAATTCATACATTAACGCCATTCTTGCGTCCTCTGGATCAAAAGAGTTTTTAAGCCTAGATAGTGCGTCTTTTTTAGAGGCAGACATTATTTGACTAATAAGATACTTCCTAGTTTTAAGATCCCCTGTTTTCCACATATTAGTATCTAGTATAGGAGCAGCCCTGTATTCAATTATGTCAGATATTTCTCCGTCCATAACATTGTCTGCTTCTGGTACATAAGACTTTATACTTGTTCTCCATTGAGGCATACCTACATCATTAAACATTTTCTGCATGGCACTCTGTCTTGGTGTTTCTCTAAAACCAAATAGTCTACCTATAGGTGCGCGACCTCTTTCTGTAGCTAAAGGGTTTCTCTTTTCTGGTGAAACTTCTTGTCCTATAAGGTTAGGAAAAGGCATACCTAAACCTTCAAATATTTGATCTACATATCTCATAGAATAGTTTAAAGATTTAATCCCTTGGTTTTTGTCTCGTTCAACGTATTCTGTTCCTCTGAAAGCTCCTATTACCTGATTAACAGGGTCTAGTGGTCTAGTTAAACCTGAAGCGTACATACTTATAGTACCACCTACCATACCTCCTATAGCTTTTTTATAATCCATATTTTCACTTGTAAGAAGATCGGAAAACAATTTATAAGAAGCTTTACCTGTATCACTTACACCTCTTATTAAACCAGATGGACCAAAGTGCGTAGTTATTTCACCAAGTAAATCAGGAGACAGTTCACCATTAACGTGCTTACTTGCTGCCATATAACCTATTGCTTTGTAGAAGTTATACGGAAAATCGTATAGTCTAGATCTAACTGTACCATCACTTAGTCTTTCTTCGTGCCAAGCTAATCCTTCTTCTACATTACCTATATTAGAATAACCCATTATACCTATAGTAGTAAGACCTACAGATGCTTTTGTAACAAGTTCCATTGTATCTCTTGAGTTTCTAGCAAAAGGTTTATGTATTAAAGAGATACCAGTATGATCAAACATATGAGCTAATGTGTTATTAAAAAACTGACCAAAAGGAATTAAAGCACCTATTCCAGGTATTCTACGTGTTTCTTCTATCGCCTTAGCTAAATAAGGTATTACTTTAATTACACCTGACCCATCATCTGCTTGATCTCCAAAAGGTTTAGCGTATACAGCTCTTAAGGTATCCCCTACGGCTTCTGCTTGCATTTCAGCCCAGCCACCTTTAGTACCAGACATTTCTACTTTTGCCCATAGGTTTTCGTCAGCTATAAACTCTTTGTAAGTCATTTTATGGTTTAGTCTTATTTGTTTATCTATGTTATACATAAACTCTATAGACTTAGTAATTATATCTTGAGCTTTAACACCGTATATAGTTTGAAAACCATCTATTAGTTTATCTACTCTATTAGGGTCTTTAGTATTAAAACCTACGTCTACTTGTTTTTTACCTTTTTCTGTTAGTACACCCATGTCTGTCAAAGATTTTAAAACGGCATCATCTTCAATACCACCATTAAGATACCTAAACATTTGCTTACCCATTTTAGGATTGTGTGCCATAAAGTCTAACATATCATCCATAGTAGCTCTTGGATCTACTAAGTTACTTACTTTTTGTCTTTGTAGACCTACCATTAATTTAGATAACTTATACCAGTTTTCTTTTTTAGCAGTCTTGCCTACAACTTGATTGTAAAAACCTGCACCTCCATACAAACCAGCCCTTACCATATCTGCAGAAGACTGTAGTACAGAAGCAGAAGACCAACCCATTACGTTTAAGCCTACTGTAGCTGGGTGTGTAACAAGAGCTTTAATAAAAGACTGTTGTAAGCCTTGTGCGCTTAATAGACCTTTTTCTAATTTTGAAGCAGAAGGACCAGCATCTGCGTGTACCTTAGCTACTGTTAATATTTTATCTGCACTGCTATCTGTTTTATTTGGTACTTGTTTCAAATCCTTCAAAAACTTCCCAAATATTTGCCAATTTCGTCCTTGGTTAGACATAGCCGCAGCCATAACGTCACCACCCTGACCTTTTCCTGTAAAGCCTGTTAGGTTTTTATAAGGTATTACATAAGCACCTAGTGTGTTTTTAAAAGTTTCGTTTATTTCTTTTTTTGCTTCTGAAGGCAGTTCTTCTATGGTGTTTGTTAACCAGTCTGTAAAGTTTTTTGTATTACCTTTGTCTGGTGGCATTGATATACCGTAATCGTCTAGTATTTGTTTTGTACCTTTAAAAACTTTATTACCACCACCTACGCTATCATCTATCTCACCATAAAAAAAAGATTGAAGAAGAAGTGTGTCGTTTGGTATAGGATGACCACTTGATGAATACCTTGTTATGTCACCTCTTGCTACTTTAGCAGACCATTTTTCGTTTATCTCTCTATTTGTTTTTAATGTATCTAAAAACTTAGAGGGGTCTTTATTTATCTGTTCTATTACTTCTTTGTTTTTCTTTGTAATATCTTTACCTAATAGCAACATATGGTTTGCTTTTGCTTCTTCCATCCCGTCAAATGATTTTGCTGTTAAACCAATATTATCGCCATTTCTTTCACCTTTTTTAGATATGTATCGCATTGAGTAAAATATACCGCCAAACAAACCTGCGCCTATAGCAGCATTTGCACCTGTCTGTAGCCAATTGTGTTGATCTTGTAGACCAACTCTTCTATTAGAAGTCTGCCAGGCAGCGTCTATTAAACCAGAAGCAACAGACTCTACACCAAAAGTAGCTAATGCCTCTTTTTTAAGTGCTGCTTCTTTTGCTTTTTTGCCTAAGAATTTACCTTCTATCTCCATAAGGTCACTCATTACTTTAGGTTTTATATCACGCGACATTATGACGGCTGTTTCTTGTAACAACTTAGGGTTATTTAATGCTACAGTTTTACCTAACTTATCTTTAGCTGCTTCAAGTGCTAACTTTTTTATTCCTAAGTTAACGGCTTTAAAAGAGCCTTGTGCCGCAAGTTTACCTATACCAAGAGATACTAAATTTACAGGATCCCAAACTAGTGCTTTACCGTAGTCTCTTACCGCATCTACTTTTTCATACAAACTAGTACCACCAGAAAAAGCACCTTTCATATTATCAAACAACTCATAAGCAGATGCTGCTGTGTTTAAACGTTCTGTGTTGTCTTCTCTCTTAGCTGAATTTAAGTATGACAATTCTCCAATAGTAGTTACAGATTGACCAAAGTTAAACTTACGCATATGATTTACATAAGCGTCAGCTATATCTCGTCTACTATGATTGCCTTCACGCATACCGAAGCGTTGATCCATAAACTTACCAATAACACCAAAGTTATCATCGTCAACTAAGTCTTTTATACCGTATATTTCATCTTCGTCTTTTTCAACAGATTCATAGTCTTTAGTGCCAAATAAATCATTTGACTGTTCGTCTGTCTCATCAATAGCTGTAGGATTAAATATGTCATCATATACTGTTGGCATTATATTTATTACCTTTTATATTATTTTTTTAATAGACTACTAAATGCGTTTAAGAAATCTCGTTCATCCCAAGGTCTATTTTGTTTAAGTTTAAAACCATTAGCTTCTTTTATTTCTTCATTTGTAGCTTGTCTTTTTATTATTATTCCGTCTCTAGGGTTTGCAAAATGTTCTACATCTATACGCTGTATCAAACTCCCTTTCATTATTCTTTCTGGATTCATTGAAGACTTAACATAGTAACTTTTATTAGGATCTAATTGTAGACGTTTATTTACAGAATTAATAGCTTCGTCAGTTGTTAATGTATTGCTTCCTGTAAAAAATCCTACAAGCCTTGCTAGTGGCGTATAGTTACCGCCTGTTGCTTCTGCGTAGTTTCTTCTAGCGTATCTAGGTAATTTATTCCATTGTTCTTTTGTTATTGTGTAAGGCAGTATATCATCTGAACTATCTTGTCCTGTTATTAGTTTATCTACTGTTTCTTCTTTTGTTACCCTTGTTTCTTTTACAGGAGGCGGTAACATAAGTGTTATGTTTCCTTTTTGATCATCAAAGAAATAAGTATTTTTAGGGGTTTCTTTATTGGTTTTAAAGTTGTCTAAATCTATCTGTGTGTAGGTAGGGAGATTATCAAGCTCTTCAGTACTTAATTTAGTTAATTGAGATTCTATTGCTGTAGCTATTTCAGTAGTTTTTTGTGTTGTTATATCTTCTTCTGAAAGAACAATAGGTTTAACTTCAACAGGATCAGGTGGATAAACTATAGCTTTAACAGCAGCTATAGTTCCTGCATCTATATTTTCGTTGTAAATAACAGACCCTAAATCAGATTGCTCTCTTTCTATATATACTTTTAATAAATCTTTTTTGTATTCTTCTGGTAAAGCACTAAAGTCTCCGTCTATGACTGCATTGCTAAGAGCTGTTTGTAGTCTACTTTTGTCTTCGTTGCTTAAGTCACTAGAAATAACTTTAGAATTAAGTTCTTGTAGTTTTCCTTCGTTTCTTGTAAGAAGATTGTTTGAGATTCTAATTTCATCTGTAGGGTTTCTACTTATAGGAGCAGCACTTCTGTCAATACTTACAGAACCAGAACCCATAGGAGTAGACGTACCTTGTATACGATATATGTCAGCTAGTGTGTAACCGCCTGTGTATACTGTTCCGTCATCTTTAAACGCTTGGTCTACAGGATCATCAAACATTCTTTGCCAAAAGCCTTTTTCTTCTACTTTTTCTGGGGCAGGGTCTTCTTTATACAAACCAAAGGCTCTATTTAAAACACTATTAAAGTTTTCACCATCTGCTGCAGCATAATCTTTTGCACCCGTAACTAATGCATTTATTTGTTCTTTAGATGCTTTAGCGTCTGTGTTTTGTAAAACATCATAAACACTATCAATACCAGCAACGCCACCTTCATCAAAGATATACATTAAAGTATTATTGTCTATACCTCTGTCTGTTAAGTATGCAGACTTCCTTAGCACAGCATCTCGTTTATCATTAGCTGCTCCAATAGCTGCTGTACCTGTAGTCATAGCGTACTTACGGTTCATCATCTTCTGGTCACGAAGCCACGCTTTTTTCTCTTTTTGATCATCTGCTAGAGCTTGACCAAAGCCACCTGCTATTCCTGCTAACATTACCATATTATTGTGCCTCTCTACTCATTAAGCCTTGACCCAACCCTGTGGAAAGAGCTGATACAGGTTCGCCTTCAGGTGCTGCTTCCATAGGTGCTTCTTCAGCCATAGGTTCTTCATCAGATTGCATTGATGCATCTTCAAACTGTTCTGCATCAGGTGAGCCTAATGCTTCTGCTGTTTCATCTATAAGCCCTTCGTCCATATCTTCTGAGGAACCTTCTTCTTTTAGTGAATCCATTAACGCTTTACGTATAAGTGTTGTTTCTCTTTCTTTACGCATTTCATCTTTTTCTACATCTCTGCTAAACTCTTCTTTGTAGTTTATACCACCTTCATCTGCTGTAGCTTTAATTGCTTCATGTATTGTAGGTGCTATAAGTAACCCTACGTCAATGCTGTGTATACCATTTCCTACAGCATTAGTCATTAGAGTAGATACAAATGTTGTAATAGGTAAGCCTGATTCTAGTACAAATAAAGTAGACTCCACTGCTTCTTCTTTAGATAAGTAAGTCAAGTGGTGTCTTACTGCTTCATCGGGATCAGCTATTTCTGGTGGTCTTTCCCAAGGGAAGTTCTTGGGTTCATCAGTTAATGATTGACCTGGTATAGCTACATTAAATGTCATTTAGTTATTCCTCTTCGTCGGCAAAAGAAAGTAGATATTTTAAAAAGTCTAATTTCTTATTTTTATTAGGTACAGCGTTAGTCTTACTTTCATAATATGACATTCCTGCTTTTAATCCATTAGGGTGATATGTTTCGTTAGGTGGCTTACCTACCACTTTTCTATTAGGTAAATCATATGGTATAGGAATAGAAGCCCATTCTTGAGCGAGCCTAAGTTGCATTTCCATTGCAGCTTCTGTTTTTTGAGCAGTATTTAAATTAGGATCTCTTATTGCCGTTTTAAAATTTTGAAAATGTCTTTTTTCAAGCAAGCTCTCATATGCTTTATCTTGCGTGTCCTTATCAAATATTTGTCCTTCACTTATTACTTTTTTATCTAATAGATATTCTAAATTAACCTTGTTAATTTGATACAAACCTGATGCAGTGTTGTCTGTTTCTTGTTCCATCCATTGTTTAAGTTCGCCAACTGTTAATGAAGTTATTTTTTTAGGGGGTTTAGTTTTTGCTAAATTACTAATGGTGTCGTAGTTATCTGCCTCACCGCCTGTTATCATTTTTTGTAGACCAGAGTTCCATTCTGCTGAAAATTTATCTCCTTTTAGTGTAGATGGTATAAAAATGCGATTTGGTGGTACTAATGATTTAGAAACCTTTGTATCTAAGTTTTTTAATTCTTCTACAGTTTTGTCTAATTCTTCTTTAGGTGGTTTGTTAGAACCGCTATACTGAGCCTCTAGTTCTTCAAAAGAAATTTTAGTTTCGTGGTTTTTATCAGGTACAGTTTTAATACGGTTTTCTTTCTTTGGTGGAATATACTTTTGCCTATCTCCAACTAAATAAGTAGGTGAAAGACCTGATAAGGCAGTCGCTTCTTCTATTTTTGTAACATCTACACCCAGACCCATTTTATTCGTAGGTACATCTTTATTACTTACTTTAGAGTTATCCATTGTTTCATCAACAATAACAACTTCTGGCTTTTCATCTTTTTTAGTGTTGGCAGATGATATAGCATCAGCTTGACTTTCTGAAAATATCTTACCCCAGTTATCTAATGCACGTTCTTTTAATTCTTTTTGTATTGTGTTTTCGTCAACATCATCATCTTCAGGAACATATATTTTTTCTGGCCTAGATACAATACCTCTAGGTTTCTCTATACTAATAGGCTCCTTAGTCTTCCCTATAATAGATGTATCTACACCAGACTGTAAGAACCATTCGAGGTTTTCTCTTAGTTTAGCTAGTCCATCACTGTATACAGCCATCTTAACCTACGCCTCCAAATGCTAAACTAAGAATAGAAAACATACCTGAGCCAATACCTTGCGCTGCTTTAGCGTTAGCTTGTAACTTAGCTACATCTAAAGATCCGTCATTAGCTAACTGTTGTGTAACAATGTTGTTTATTCTATCTTGTTCACTCTCACTAGACTTCCAAGCCATAGAAAGCATATCTCTTTCTCTTTGCCATATCTGATCCATTGTACTTTGTGTAAAAGCATTTTGTGTTTTAGCTAATTGCATATTAGATTCATTCTGTGCTGCCTGATCTAGTGTAGCAATATTTTGTCTCCATTGTGCATTAGCTTGCGCTATGACTAAAGCATTTTTAGTATTAAACTCAGTTCTTTGATTTTTAACTTGAGCGTTAAACTTACTTGTAGCATTAGCTTCAGAAACATTAAATTGTGTCATTGCATTAGTTTGTGCTGCATTAAACTGAGATGTCTGACTAGTTAAGTTAGCCATAAATTGTTTAGTTTGATTCTCTGATGCAGCATTAAACTGCGCGGCTGCATTTGTTGCTGCCTGGTCAGACAATATAGATTGTTGTATAGACTGAGCCTTAAACATATCTGCTTGTTGCTCATTGGACAAGTTAGCCATATCCATCTGTAAGAAAGCTTGAGCATTCTGTACAGCAGCTTGCTGTTGGTTAGACAAATTAGCCATGTCCATAGATGCAGCAGCAGCAGCATTCTGTAGTGTAGCAGCTTGTTTAGAGTTTAACTCTGCTAAACCTATAGTTTTCATTAACTCAGAGTTGTTTATCTTAGCTTGCTCTTGCGCTGAGAAAGTCAGGTTGTTAGCTTCAGCAAACTTAGCTGCATTAAAGATAGCTGTCTGCTGTTGGTTATCTATCTGTTTACCTTGTAGTGCAGCCTCTAGTTGTGCATTAACTACATACGCTTGTTGTTTAGCGTTAAGGTTAGCCACTTCTATCTGCATAGCATTAGAGTTATCTTGTAGTATGCCTTGCTGTTTATTATTTAAGTTAATATTAGCCACTTCAGCGTACCGTGCAGCCTGTACTAAGTTAGCTTGTTGTTGGTTAGACAGGTTCTGCCCTTGCAAAGAAGATTTAATCTGTGCATTAGCTAACATAGTTTGTTGCATATTAGATAGGTTTTGAGATTCTAAAGAAAAACTATTGGCACTGTTTTGTAGTGCAACTTGTTGTTCATTATTAAGGTTCTGTAGTTGTAAACCTTGTTGTGCTGCAGCATTAGATAAAGCAACCTGTTGACGGTTGTTTAAGTTCTGCAAGTTCATGTTATTAAATGTCTGTGCATCTTGTACGGCTATAGGTAATGCTGACTCCATAGCTGCTTGGTATATAGCTGCACCAGCCATAGAACTACCGCCTAAGCCACGAGATAACATAGCTGAGTTAGCTGCTCTTATAGCTCCAGCAGCCCAAGCTGGTGTACCATCATTAAAGTCT
>Ga0196887_1000508_pt1 | contig 18553 bp, 20 predicted proteins | sample VirMetDEL_Mar_31_FD_169094 | JGI IMG/M metagenome (GOLD analysis project Ga0196887, IMG submission 169094) | Aqueous microbial communities from the Delaware River and Bay under freshwater to marine salinity gradient to study organic matter... | ecosystem: Environmental > Aquatic > Marine >... | reverse complement strand
ATCCTGTGGGTGGGGATTTAATTAGGTAAAGCACTCGCTCACAGGCATGAATACGTTCATATCGGTAAGTATATTCTTTACATAAAGCGATGCCTAGTCTCCATAGCCACCGATAATTTTCTAATGTCTGTCCAGCCCACAAAGTACAAGGGTGTTTTTGATGAACAATTTTGTATGGTCCTTCTTCATTATACCTATAGAATACTGTACTGAGCATTTGTGTTGTTTCTAAAGGCATTTTGACAATATGCTTATCGCAATGATATTCAGCACATTTCTTATGGTTGTAGTCCAGTACGAAAATGTTCATAACATAACCTACCCTATAAAAATAAGAAAGACCGTTCCTTTGTTATCCGTGAGGAAAAGTTTGCATCTTTTCCATTCTGTCTACGAGACGTTTTGCTCTGTTTGGAACTTGATTAAACCAACGAGAATCTTCCATTTGGATAGAAGCCTCAATCCAATCATTATCGGCAATCGCTTGATTCATCTTTTTAAACTTACCCAATCGTGGTCTACCCATATTGAACATCATATTACACAAAATCAACTGGACTTCATCGGGAAGTTCGTCAAAATTACTGTAGAGTTTTTTGCACTCGTTTATCGTAGTATGAATATCTGCTTGGAAACAAGAGGAGACCCTGTCCTCGGAGACAACAGTTCCTTCGGGTTTTCCATATTCTTCATCCCATTCTGTAATCAAATGTCCAATTCCAAAAGTAGGCAAGCCAAGATGATCTAAATAAATCTCATACTTACACCCTTCATCTTCTTCTATCTCTTTTCTTAATTGATCTTTATCCATTTTAATCTCCTAATGTTGAAAATTGACTCTCTAATTGAACTGTAGGTTGTTTAACTACTCTACCATATTCTATTTCATTTACTGCTCTGGGGTCGTCTTCAAATGTTCCTTCATACGCTGACGGTGACGGAGGGTTTTTTTGCAAATCTAAAAATACTTGTCGTAGCTCACTGTTACCCCCAACCTTATCACCTCGACAAGAAGGACATAACTTTGGTCTTGTTCGTTTATGATTTACATTTTTTAGTTTTTCTCCACATTCAGAGCAATTAGAAAAATCTTTCATTTATTTTCCTCCTTATTTTAGTTCTAATAAAACACTATGTACTACTGCAAAGTCGGGATTGCTAGAAAATTTTCTATATAAATATTCTCTGCCCCGAGTATAAATAGGCTCAGCTAAAGTATTTCCCATTTGTAGTTGTCTTTTACAATGTAAAACTAACTCAAGCATGTCAGCCATTTTGACTAAGTTCCTATCTTTCTCTGTTAAATCTTGTAACATAACAGGGAGTTCTAGGTCTTTTTCGTATTTAAATTCTGCTTTTGAAAATTCTTGTGCTAACTCTGTATACTTCCACTTCGTGGTAGCTGGAAGATCGCCTAACTCAGCTTCTGCTACATCGTGGAACAATAACCAGAGTATCGCATCTTTACTTACATCTTCCCATAAAGTAGTCAATACAATCAATGCTCTCCATGTATGACTGGCAACATTCTGTCCTTCACCTACTTCGGGTCTTGTATGGAATCTAACAACATGACCCCCTTGTAGTCTTCTATGTATTTTTCGTAGTAATAAGTAATCTCCTTTTTGTGAAGATCCCCATTTTATATTATCTGACATGACTTTCTCCTATGTCTGCATGGTTGAATGATTATCTCGTAAACCCCTTGTCCAAGGTTTATCGCTTAATGTTTGTTTTGCCTCACCCCAATTTGGACCGAGCTCCGCATCTACAATACTTGGTACTTCAAGAGAGACACAAGTTTCCATTATTTCTGTTATCTTTTTTACTTGTGCTTCATTTTCTACACTTACATCAAGTTCATCATGCACTTGTATCATAGGCATAATTCCCTCTTCAGCTAATGCAACCATCGCAGCTTTTGTCTGGTCAGCAGCACTCCCCTGAATTAGTTTGTTTAAAGCTTTATAAGTGAATGCTCTTTTAATAGCTGGACCATGTTCAGCATAAGCATCTTTTTGAGTCATAGGTTTCCAGCTACCATATTGAGTTGGTTCCCATTTATCAAACCTACATCTTCTACCTAGTAAAGTACGGATAACTCCTTTTTGTGTAGCTCTATTAATAGCATACTCAGATAACTCTTTTACAAAGGGTACTTTTTTATGATAAGTAGCAAATAAGTCTTGTGCATCTTCAAAGTCTAAGCCTAAACTTGCTGCGAGCTTCTTACTTCCCATACCATAAAACAGACCTAAGTTAATATCTTTAGCCTGTTTGCGTGGTACTCCTACAATATCAGCAGCCATCTGATGGAAATCTGTTCTGGCATCTATATTATATTGGTCTGCAAACTCTTCTGCCCCTCTAAAGCCCATGAGTTTTGCATAATGTACCACCAATCGAGGTTCTTGGCTTGAGTAGTCGAATGCACCCCATAACGCATCTTGTTCTGGTATAAACAAACTACGAATAAGTGGACCAATTTCACCATGCCTAGCAGGGATTTGTTGTAGATTAGGGTTACTATAACTGAATCTTCCTGTTACTGTACCACCTTGATCACTGCGTAAAGGGTGAAGTTCAGCATGAATCCTTCCATCTTTCTGGTGTTTTAGTATAGTATCTACAAAAGTTGTTCGTGCTTTATTAAATTCTCTAGCTTGTACAATCATTTTAGGGACTTCATGTGGGTGCGTCGTTAAAAACCCTTTAGTAAAGCTAGGAGCTCCTGTCTTTTCTGTTTTACTGTAACCTAACCCAACAGCATCAAAAGCTTTAGCCACACTCTCAGAAGCCCATATTTCAACTTCTACACCTGTGATTCTTTTTATTTCTTTCATTAACCTGTGTTCTTTTGCTAATAAATCTACTTTTATTCTTTCAGCTTTATGTAAATCAACCCGAACACCTTTTGCTCTCATAGGGATAATTGTTTTAAGAACCTTGAGTTCAAGGTTAACGATATCTGAGATATCTTCTTTAATTATTAATCCTTTAAAATACTGCCATAATCTTAAGGTTAGTCCAGCATCCTGCTCAGCATATTTACCTACATAATGAGCAGGAAGTTTATACATTTCGCTTTTAGCATTTACTCCAAATGCCTCAGCAGCTTCTCTTAGGTCAACTTCTGACTTACGTTCTTGTAAATAATCCCTGCCTATCGCATTAAGGGCATAACTGAATCTATTTTCATCCAACAGGGGGGCAACAACCATTGTATCACATATTCTACCTTTAATTTGTACTCCCTCTGCGAGTAGCCAACCTACATCGTAAGGAGCATTATGAAAAATATAATCCCTATCTACAGAAACAACTTCTTTTAACCAATGTAATGTTCTCATAGGGTCAAAGTTTGAACCTATCTCATGCCTAATGGGAAAGTACCATTGACTACCCTCAACAGCTACGGCTACTCCAATTATATGTCCATCTTTTCTAGCCCACCCTGACCCCATTGTTGTTAAGTTAGGGTCTTTTGTTTCTAAATCTATAGCTACTTCTTTATACTTAGCTAAGTCTGGGTAACCATCTGGCATAACCCAATCAATCGGGGGTTGAAATAAAGGTATCTGCATTACTTTTTATCCTCATAGGTTTAGGGGGGCGACACTTTTTACACATCGCCCATTTATTTTTAAGAGTACGAAAGGTAAGTGTTCTTTCATCTCCACATGTATCACAAACTGCTTTTATCTTCTGGTCGAGTGATTCCATTTAATCTTACTTCTGCCTCCACTAATAATAAGTACCTCCTTAAATCTTGTATGTCATCTAATATACCCTCTGGGCGAGTATCTTCCTTTATTGCTTGGAAAACATCGTAATTAACTTTTGTTACTTGGTTTTCAAGCCTATCCCATTTACGAGCAAGCATCATAAAAGCACCTACACCACCTCGCTTTTTCCAGCTATCACCGTAAGATTGCTCGGCTTCATGTAACCCTTTTACATCTTCTGTTGCTAAAACATTTACTTTTTGTATTATCTTACTTCTAGTACTCACTTCAGTCTCCTCTCTAACCATTCTATACAAGCCCTCCTCCATGCTCTATCATTTATTCTTGATGCAAACTTTAATGCCGTAAGTAATTCTTTCTTTTTCCAAGCTTCCCATGACTTCATCATAGGTGTAGCTGTATTTGTAAGATAGGTATTAGTTAATCCTTCTATTGTATAATCATCAAACCATTTATACAACTCAGAATCAAAATTATGAGCATTATCTATTAATGGTGGCGAATTATAACTTAGCCCATCTTCAGCTAATAAAAGGTAAGGTTCATAATCAGGCTGAAGAGAATACAAGTTTAGTTTTTCTAATACATCTGTATATACATGGAGGTTATTACTTATTTGATAATACATACCTATTTTATTACCTGTCATAAGAGCCATATATTCTAACAAAAAAGACATATGTACAGCATTCGCTCCATAAGCACCCCAGATCATATCATTACTTCTGTTTACTACACTCATATTAAGGTAACCTTTTCTAGCCCAGAAAAAGACTTGTGTATTACAAGGATAATCTACACCTGTATTTGTTGAAGTTAAATCAACATAAGGATCCCACATACCTATTACAACTCTACGGTCATTGGGGTACTCTACTAATCTATTTTTAGCTATATTTAATTGGTCTACACCAAAATGCTTCCTCCAACGATATCCGTATGCCCCATGAAAAGTAATACCATCATCGCTATAATTATTTATTCTTCCATTAAATTGGCTAATCCACTCTACATCATTACGACCAGCTAACATCCATAAGCTTTCCATAAAATGGAAGTATGGGTTAGCATCACGTTGAGGGTAAAACAATACTCTTTCCCAACTGTGTGTATACTCTGTGCAAACAGGCATTGGAAACTCTAAGGCTTTACCATTTCTAGTATTTACTTCTACCCCTGTGTTTTGGATAACCTGTATACCATGATATAAAGCCTCACTAACACCTCTACTATATATATTGTACAATATGCCCTCCTATGGCGAATGAGTTATTATAGGGTATGTTTGTACCCTATAAGTTAATTGTGACAGTCAGAGCCTAATCGAGTGGCTACTCAATGTTTAAGAACTGCCTGTATTGGTTACCTATTATTATAGGGTCGTGTAATTTAAGAGCATTATACCCATTTTCTCTAATCGAGGGTATAGAATCAGAGTAAGCCCCATTGAGTAGTGTAGCTAATTCTTCTGGTGAGCCAACAGCAAAACAGTTATAATCAGGCTTCATATCATCAGGTTCGTCAAGTATCCACTTATTATGTATAATAGGAATACATCCTGCGTTCCAAGATTCTAAAGCTGTGTATTGTGTCCCACCACCATCACCTACTATTTGTGTCATATCTACATTAAACACATAATCTTGCATTAGTTTAAATGCAAAATCGTTTTCTCTTGGGTAATGGGCTTTAGATTGTACCCACTCTGGATATTTTGGCACTATTTTAAACCGAGTAAAAATTCTGTTTTCAAAACCTCTTATATTTATTTTCTTATCTTCAGCTAATAACCTATTAGTATCTAATAATATTTCAGTATGCTTATCAAAATCAATACGCGAAGTACTTACAGCACCCTTTCTATCAAGGTTAGTATGCTTAGGAAAAGGTGTATAAGGGTGACGGATAAAGGTTGCTCCCTTAAAAGTTCTTGCACCTATTTGTCTAATGACAACGCACCTTTTAGGGTCTAAATCAACAGGTAAGTTTTTTAATTCAGTTGGGTCATGAACAACTATACTTGCACCTATATCGTATAACATTTGTGTTTCTTCTTTAAACTGCTTTGCCCCAGCGACAACTAGCTTAATCGTTTCTTTGTATTCATTATTAACAATGGTTTTACGATTTTTAGCCTCAGCCATAGAAATATTTCTATAATGTTTACCATAACCAAACTCACGGCTTTTGCGTTCACTCTTTGGTCTTATCTTAAACAGGGTACATTTAACTCCTACTGCATTAAGGGCTTCTATCAAATGATTAGTATAAGTAACCCAACCTCCATAGGGGTTAGGACTTAAATAAAATAAATCTACATGCGTCATGCTACAGGTCCTTCCAATGTTTTCCATTTGTTGTAATTTAAAAGTGAACTAAGATGGGCATCGTACTTACTACGAGGTGTACCTTGCCCTAATCTAACTCTTTCATACTTATCCCACTCACATAAGCTATGCTCTATAGTTCGCATATCTACATTTTCAATGGAGACTACATTTCTAGTACCCTGTGCAATATCTAATACTTTTTTCATTTCTATATTAGACTGAACAGCAGTTAGTCCTTTAGTAAGGGGTCTATCGTATAACCTGTTTAAGCCTCGTTTTGCTCCCGGACCTGCGTTCGCCCAAGTAAAACGGTCTGTCGCCTCGTCCAGTATGCGTGTGTAGTTGAGATCGGTAACCACTTCGTAAGACATAAAGCCCCCTCCACCCCACCCACGATAGGCAGACATCGCATGGTGTAAGGCTTGTAACGACTGAGTGTTGGTCGCAATCTCGGCAAGCTTTTCTTTGCTTTCCCAAATAGGGGTGAGGAAATGGTCAACTACAACTTCTCCTTTAGGTAACTTTAACCCTTGATTAGTTATAATATATGCTCCTGTAAAAGTTCGCAACTTCTTAGCCAATCGTTCGGCGATTAATTGCTTAGTATATTCAGGCTCCCACTTTGAAGCCCAACCATGAGCCTCAGCAAACTCAGTTGTACCAACCATTCTAAACAAACAACAGTTAAATATTATTTCGCCATCGGGTTTATTATGGTTTGGATTTGTCCAGTTCTGACGCATCCATATAGTAACCTTATCGTTTTCACGGAAAGGGTTTGTAAATTTATACTCTTGGAGTATTTTATCTTTTGTAAAGGGAGGTGGATCACCAATTACTTTTTTTCGGTAAATAGCATGTCGCTCATTTATCCAATAAAAGAACCTTTCTAAGTTCTCTGTGTTCACAATTACTCTCCCATACCTAGCTGGATTACTTTGTTTTGAATAGCAATAGTAATGTCTCTAGCACTTCCTGGAGAAGGCTCTAGCTTACGCAAAGATTGTAATGCTTCACCTAATGTATCAGAGTTTAAAATAACCATCATATTTCTATAACGATTTGTACCCTCACGCATAGGGGGTGAATCCATAAGCTTTTTTATTTTTACATGAGGTTCTAACTTATGAATAGGCATAGATGTCAATGTTCCATCAGCAACTATGTTTAAGACTTCTTTGGTAGCTTCTGGTGTTAATTCAGTCATTTTCTTTCCTTCTGTTTTTTCTATAGTTTTATATTTTTTGGAGTGTGCTTTTACATATTCAAAAAAGTTAGTATAATGTTGGTCTTCGTTATACTTGTGAAAATGATATTGGTTACAGGCTACAAGGATCCACTTTAAATCTTCAGCAGAATAATCCCTTTTTAACTGTTCTATATCAGAGAAGACAATACTATACTCATTAACTTCTTTGCACTCTTTACTTGCACTTAATGTAGGGAAACGATAGAAGCTGTAAGCTGTATTTTTCCCACTGTTGTTATCATTTTCTAAAACGATATACACTTGTCTTGCCATGTATCTTTCCTTTCTATGAAAAAATGCCAATGTTCATATTCTGCAATATGCACATTGGCATGACAAGGTTTATTTTGTCGGTATTAAGATGCGTACTCTAGCACTTTAGTTAATGCTTTTCTCTTAGTATTAGCACCTGTCCCAAACCATGCAGAGTGTAAAGAGTTACCTATTACGTTAGACTTTTTCTCATGGTCAACTACATAAGTCACTGCATTCAATGCTCCCCACCAAGTACCTTTAGCAGACTTTAGCTGGGATCCTGGGGAAGTTTCTATAGCATCAAGAACATTTTCAGCAGTACGAGAAAACTCATCTCGTAGGGGTGGTAAACTTTCAAAGCTGTCGGACTTACCTCGCTCTATAAGCAATTTAGGTTGAAGTAACTCAGCAATAAAATTATCAAGGTCAGCAGATTTGTACTGCTTACTAGATAAAAACTCTGATTGCTCTTGGAAAGCTTTCATTTGTTGCCCTGAAAGACCTAATGCCTCCTCAGCAGCTTTTATAATTTCTTCGTCGAACATTTGTAAATGTAGAACTCTGAAACGTTCACCATCAGCACCGAGTGCCATTGTTAATGTATTGTTACAAACAACTCGTATCGGTGTAAACATAATAGTCATAGCTTTGCCAACTTGGTGACTATTGTTTATCAGTAGGTAACCTTTAACTTCGTCGTCACCTGAAAGCTTAAACTTGTCAGTTAGTTTTGCTAACCCCCAAATGTCCTTGCCCTCTTTTAAGCTTCCTGCAGTTTCCATTTGCATTTGTCCTGCATCAGTAAACTTTTTGAAAAAGTCCATAACTTCTGCATTTTGAAATGGTACATAACCATCACCACAAGAACTTAGTACTTTGTTATCACTGTCACGCACTAAATGGTAACTGTCAGGGCAACGAATAAAGTTCGCTTCGCCTGAAGGATCAAGTATATTCCAAACATTTGCTTTGTCTGGAACGTAGGAAGGTCGCTTGCTAACTGTCCAGTTTAACTTCGCAGCTTCTAACATTTGTTCGGGTGTCATGTCTGATGAAACCTGTTCGCCTAGACCATGCCATGGAACGTTTCCTGCATAAGCCATTGTTTCTATTTCATGTGCCATAATAATATACTCCTTTCTAATGAGTAGTTGGTTGATGTTGCACAGTTGGTAGTGAATCGAAAGTTTTAAAGGGTATATCTAAAAAACCCCTTTGCCCCTCTGCACCAAGTAATACTTCTACACGCATTTCATGGTCATTGTGGGGCATACTAAATGTAATAGGAAACCTAACTTCATCACCATAAGTAAAAATTAATGTACTAAGGGCTTTTTTGTCAAGTGCTCTATTGCGGTTAGTTCTGTGGGCTACATTGTTTGCTCTAGTAAGACTTTTCTTAGTAAAGTATTTGTAGCTGTCTTGTAATGTAAGCATTATATTCCTTTCCATAATGTTTTGTTGCTATTAAGTATTTTTAAAACATTTAGTTTAGATTGATAACTCTTTTGTTATCCAGTTGGTATTGAATACCCACGACTAAACATTGGATGAATCAAATGTAGGTTTTGCTTGGCTCTTGTTAAACCGACATACCAAACCCTCGCTTCATCTTCATCAAAAGTACTGATCTTCCTCCACATAGAATAAGGTCTACGCATAGTATCTGTTAAAAGCATTACATTTGTAGCTTGAGCTCCTTTAGCTGAGTGAATAGTAGATATCCGTATGCGTGGATCCTCTGTTAATGATTCACCTTTTTTCAAACAAGCTTTTATATAAGACCTATCTTTTTGTGGAATCTTACCTAAACTTTCATCCCATGGACGAGTGTGTAAAAGCCCATGCTCTTTTAGTAAATCTTCTATACTATACATTACTCCCTGCTCGCCATTAGGCATCGCCTTATAGCCGTAAGCGACTTCTGTGTTAAATAGCATCTGTTTAAACACTACTCGGACCTCATCAGCCGATTTTTTATCCCCCTTACGCAAGGACTCCCAGATGCGAACACTTTCCAATACTTTACTATCTATACTTTTAGAGCCATTATAGATATAAAGGTGTCCACGTCTGCGAACTTCTTCTTCAATTTGTTGAGCTCCTTTAGTTGTTCTACTAAGAAGTAACCAATCACCTTGTGCCAAATCAACTTCTTCGGAGTGCCTATGCCAATCCAAATAACCCAACTCGTCTTTTGGTTGAAAGGATTTTTCCCTGCGACCAACAACCCTCTTGATAACTTCATTACACAATGCGTGATGCTTGGAGGGGATTCTATAACTTTGTTTGAGAAAAGTGACATCACCAACCAAGTTAACAAAATGAGATACATCTGCTCCTGCATAACGGAAGATGGCTTGATCATCGTCTCCTGCAACATAGCAGACCTTGCTGTTAGCCTGTAGTAAACTCACCATTTTCCATTGTAAGGGGGATAAATCCTGTGCTTCATCTATAAAAACAACTTCTAGTTTAGGGGCAAGATTCCTTTCTACAAAAGTTTCTAACATATCTGTGTAATCAAATAAGCCAAATGAATTTTTCCAATGGGCTAATCCTCTATGTACATAATCTACTCTAGACCAATCTGTTTTCAAGGGGACTATACTCTCATTATAAACTTTCCTCAATGGTTGTTGTAAGATTCTTGATATGTTTATAATTTCTAAAAATTTATCACCATAACCAAAATCCTTGTATGGACCTTGATCAGTAGAATCGCTGTAGAAGCCTCCTATCTTTAACCAATCAGCTATCTCTTGATACTTCTCACCTGTAATAATCTGGCTGTGAGTTAGTCCAGCTTGTAAAAAAGCTAAACTATGTAGAGTTCTAAAAAAGGGTAATTGTTTTTTATTAAAATTAAATTTAAGGCAAGCCCGATCAATAGCTTCAGTCGCTGCTCTGCGTGTAAAAGCAAAATACCCTATCCTATCAGGGGCTACTCCTGAACCTAAATATTGTTCTACTAAATTCAATAGCTTAGTAGTCTTCCCTGTTCCAGGAGGACCAAGTACTATCTTCATTTACTTTTCTTTCTTAGTCTTCCAAAAATACTCATCAGTATCGCCCAATCTAGTATTGTTACCATTCTCTACCTGATAAAAAACTGTACTCACTTTAAAGTCGGGATTGATAGGCTTTTCAGGTGTCAAACTATTATCATATACTCGCATTCTATTATTAGGGTATAAGCAGAACTGTCCGTTTTCTAACTCTAATAAGTTAAAAGATTTATGTTCCTCGGGATTCTCACTTGTACTGTAGTCAATCGAGTCGGGATCGGCATGGTAATTATCTATTGTACAAATGTAATATCCTTTTTGTATACCAAAGTCTCTGGTTAGTATCTCAAAATCCATTGAGGCAATAAACTGTTTATGAATAATCGTAACTCCATAATCCATACAGTTCCAAAACTGTAAATTGTTAAGAGACATATCGGGTTTTGGTGGCTCTTTAGAAGTAACAAAAGCACTGATTGGTAGCTTATCAAACAAAGCACCATAATCAGGTAAGTAAGTTTCAAAGTAAAAGGCTCTTCCGGGAATTGATTTGCATGAAGCCCATATCCCAGCAACATACTCACCATGACCGTCTTGGTGGTCTCTTAAATATTCTTTTCTAACCCAAACCTTTTGTGCTGGAAGATTACATAGTAGTTCTGCCATTAATCAACAAACTCCTCTAATGCTGTTTTTAATGAATGAAGATGAACAAATACAGGGGTATCTTCACCAACCCATGCACCAATAACATTATAAGACATCCACTCTTCTGCTTCGTATTCTTTCATCCCATCTCGTTTCATTAATATTTTCACACATTTAGAATAATCATAGACAGCGACTACGATATTGAATCTGCAACCTGTGCCTATAAAAGCCTTCTCAAATCCATCAGCTAACATCATTATATCAAACCCGAACCTTTTGGTAGGTCGGGAATTTTTATTTCAACATCATCTGTGTCAAAGTAATCCTGTGGTAAAGACCATACATGTATGCCCTTGTTTTTAATTCTCCAAAACATTTTATCTGCCCCTAAATCTCTTAACCTTAATGTTATTTTGTTAGAAGTATAGTGGTTAAAATCGTTTACAGACAAATGTTTTTTAACATCTTTTATCTGGAAGTATACTCTACCGTCAACCCATACAGCAACTCCTTGTATAATTTCCTCTTTCTCTTCGCCTTTGGCTCTTTCACAACAAAAAGCATGAAGCAAATCTTCAAACTCACCCTTGAGGGTAGCATCAGGTGGTACTTCTACAATAGTAACTTTATCTAATAAAGCCTGTATTCTTGTTTGCCAAGCCCTTTGACTAATAGTAATCGGGAATTTATTTATTTGTGCAACACACTCCCTTTGAAACTGAGTCTGTGCTGTCAACCCACTTGTAGATAATTCAACCCTTTGATCATCTACATTTAATATCCATATAGCAGGATCACCATCTATTTTAGTTAAGCTACTTAAATCATTACTAACTGTATTCGGACCTACACCATACTTCCGTGTCTTACAAACTTCTTTATCACAAAAAGGTTTTATTGGTTGGTCTTCACATTTATAAAAATATTCTTTTTTGTTAAGCTGTTTGATAACAGTGCCTACTTCACTATGACTCAAGGGTGGGGAAAAGTAATCTATATTATATTTTTGTATTAAAGTTTCCCAATTATTTTCATCAAACCTTCTAGCATAAACACCTAAGTTAAACAGAGCATTATTGCGTGAACCCTCAGCAAAACCTTTACTACATAGATGTTGTAAGCATGGTGGACCTTCTTCAAGAACACCCTCTTTTACTCCAAAGCTAAACTGTAGCTTCATAAATTCTTTAGGAGTAATCCTATGCTTCTTTGCATACTCTATAAAAGCTGTTGTTAACATTGTTATACCTTTTTCATCAAAAGCATAACGAGTAGTTTTATCTCCTGCATGATAAGGCATATTTAAAAAGTTACCTGTATCTCCTCGCTCTACTAATATAGTAGATTGTTTAGGAAATATCTCACAACCAGAATGACCTAGAGCTGCTGATAATTCTGTCATCTTACGTTGCATATCAATAGCTTCAATGGACTCTGTTAAAAACACCCATACATGAGCTCCACCGCTTTTAGTCCTACCTACAACGGCAGGGATATTATTGTTATGTAAAATATCACATAACTCTTTATGGTCAATATCATACTTATCAATATCTATTGCACCCCACTGACAATGGTTGTCGCTTCGTATAGGGATAATACCTATACCTGTTCCTCCTGTTAAATGTTCTTTCCACATATCAACAGTAGTTGGCTCTTTTATAACCTTTGCAGTACCTTGTTTTTTACCATCTCCAGGACGGTTTGTGTTTACTATAAATGTTCCATGAGCAATATCACTGCCCTTAAATAATTCAAAAAATTCTTGTGCTAATTCCATTAGTCTCTCCAAAAAGGGTGAGGGCTACACAACTCGTAGCCCTCGCAGTTGTAAGGTGATCAGTCCTTCCAACCGAACTAAAATGGTATGTCGTCTTTTACAACTCCTGAAGAAGCTGGCTCGGCTGAAGGTTCTTTTACTTCCACCTCTCCTGCTTGTACAGATTTAGAAAAAGCTATCCCAGCATCAAACATATGCTTTTCAAACTTATTAGCTAAGTCTACTTGTTTTTCTTTATTAATAACCCAACCAAACCAAGAACCCATATCGTTCTGCTCGGGAACTGTAGTAAGCTTGTATAAATGGGACATCATAGGTAAAGTAAACGGACCATTCTTACCCATCGCTGTTAAAGAATTCATTTGTGTAATCCAACGTCTGGACTTTTTTAACTGTGTACTAGACATAGTTATTAAAGCACGACTAAAACTACCATCAGCAGTTGCTATTAAAACAAAGTGTTGAGCAGTATTAGAAAGTAGATTACCATTAGGTAATACGTCTGCATTTTTATCGTTCTTTGTAGTTGTTTTTACTATTGGATCATCAGGTAAATAACTACCCATATAACCACCACCAGACTCACGAGGCTTCCACTCAATAAACCTACGATTGAAGTAACAAGGCATTACTGAAATACCAACCTCACCATCGTAAACTTCATTAGCTACTGTATTGTATATCATTCCTGCCTCAGCACCCTCAACATATGCACCATCTCTTTTATTTACTTGTGGCGAACCTTTATCAAGTATACGCAAAAATGGTATAGACATATCCTCTGCACCTACTTCAGCAAACCCTGTTACTGAAACACCTTCAAATCCACTCATTGCAAGCTGAGTGTCTTGCTTTTCAACTATTTCTTTAGCCATTATCTTTCCTTCCGTTTAATTTTAGTTTTATAACCCACATAGACACCAAAGGTATCCATCGGGATTATGCTTATTTGTTCTTTTGCAAAAGCTTTCAATGTCATTGGCTCAACCCACTTTCTTGTATTTACAGGTAAACCTCTGCTATTTAGTTCATCAGCAAAGTCTTCGGCTATTTGTTCTTGTCCACGCACAAAGTTTGTGGAAACAACATTCTTTATAAGGTCGCCGTGACCATTATTATTAAGCCAAGCAAAAGCTTCATCCTGCTTGTCTTTCGGTATGCTTGCTGAAACATATTCAGATACAGTAATTTCTGCACCATCATGTAGTTCCAACTTTTTGAGGTTATGCTCCATCATCGCTGCTGGGAGCTGATCCTCCGTTACTTCTCGGTAAGCCTTTTCTCTTTCTTTAAGTTCGGCTTTTAACCTTACGATATCTTCTTCCATAGCAGAAGCCATTGTAGCAAGTTTGCTAATCTGACTCATACCTGTTTCAGTAATACCTTTAAGGTTGTCGGCTGCTGATTCAAAGTCCATTAATACCTCCTTTCGGCTTATAGTTACAATCGGCAGTAAGAGGGAAATACTTATTTTCTTGCCTATCCCACTTCAGCATTTTAAACTTTCCATTATTTGCACGACTCGCCAATACAGCAGATAAAGCTATCGCTGCTGGATCACCTGCTAATAACAAATAGTCATCGTCTGTGAACTTATTAAGTCTCTGTTGTAACCTACGGATTGTAGGTTGTGTTGAAAAACTAGTTTGTTCACCGTCAGGTAACAATATTTCCAAATCCCCAAAGTTTTGAGCATCTGTAAGATCCCTACCTCGCATTTCTTGTATAATAAAAACGGTCATGTCTTTCTCCACATGTTTTAACATAAGTAAATTTAGCATAGTAAAATGCGATTTACGTTTCTTGTTTTATCTAAACTACTTTTTTCTATAAATAGTTTTGCTTATTAGTACCAAAATAAAAAAGTTGTGCTACTTTTTTTAAATCCGTTTTTATCTTGTGACCAGATATTGTATATTGTATATCGGAAAAGTTGTGATTACAAGTTGTTAAACTTTTTCATTTTCTCCCTATATAGCAAAGTGAGTAAATAGTTATAGCAACTCCCATGTATTTATATATAATAAGGTAATTATATTTTCCGAAGAAAGGGAACGTATGCGTTATAAATTTAAGTTTGAACCATATAAACATCAGTTAGATGCTTTAACTAAAGCATGGAATAAAGAGTTTTTTGCTTTCTTTATGGATATGGGTACAGGTAAATCAAAAGTATTAATAGATAATATTGGTATACTTTATGATAAAGGTGAAATAGATTCTGCTCTGATTATCGCACCAAAAGGTGTTTACCATAACTGGACTAGAAAAGAATTACCTACCCATTTACCTGAACACATACATGTTGATATTGTTACATGGTCTCCTGAGAAAACACAAAAGAAAGCAAAAGAACTTGCTGTGTTAAACCAAGTTACAGATAACCTTGTTATATTTGTTATGAATGTAGAAGCCTTATCTACTAAAAGGGGTGTAGCTGTAGCTGATAAGTTTTTGTTAACCCATATGGCTATGCTTGCTGTAGATGAAAGTACTACTATAAAATCTAGAACAGCTTCAAGAACAAAAAATCTTATGAAGCTAGGTAAACTAGCCAGTTATCGCAGAATATTAACTGGCTCCCCTGTAACTCATTCCCCCCTTGACCTTTATACCCAATGTACTTTTTTAAAAGAAGAAAGTTTAGGGCAGTCTTCATTCTGGACTTTTCAAAACAGATATGCTAAAATGGTTAGGCGAACACTTGGCTCACATAGTTTTAACCAGATAACAGGTTACCAAAACCTTGAAGAATTAAATGGTATTATAGAGCCGTACAGTTTTAGAGTTCGTAAAGAAGATTGCTTAGATCTGCCAGATAAAGTGTATATAAAAAGATCAGTAGAGTTAACAGAAGAACAAAAACTTTTATACATGCAATTAAAAAGTTCTGCTATGGCTTTTATAAAAGAGCAAGGGCAGATTACAGCACAGACAGTACTTACACAAATAATCAGACTGCAACAAGTATGCTCGGGATTTGGTAAACTTGATGATGGTCGAATAGTTGAAGTTCCGTCAAACAAGCTTAATGAATTAATGTCTGTGTTAGAAGAAACAACAGGTAAAGTAATCATATGGGCTAACTTCACACATGATTTGCAATTAATCCACCAAGCAATAACAAAGGCTTATGGAGCAGATTCAGCTTCTTTATTTTATGGGGAAACACCCTCTGATGATAGGCAGGATATTGTTGAGCAGTTTCAAAACCCTAATAGCCCACTCAAATATTTTATAGGGCAACCACGCACAGGGGGATATGGCTTAACTCTTACTGAAGCTAAAACTGTTATATACTATAGTAATGGATATGATTTAGAAGTTAGGTTACAAAGTGAAGACAGAGCTCACCGTATTGGTCAAACTAATAAAGTTACTTATGTAGATATTATTACTGAAAAAACAATAGATGAAAAAATACTGCAAGCATTAAGAGCTAAAATCAATATTGCAAACCAAGTGTTAAATGAAGATATTATGGATTGGATTATTTAGCAATACCTCTTAAACTTTCCATGACTTGATCAATGTTAGGCTCTTTACCATTAGGGTTTAAAACACATTTATATTGTTTAGGACACCCTACACGAATATCAGTAAACTCAAGTTCATACGTTTTGTTTGCTCCCTGATAAATACAAGCCATTTTATCTTTGTAGACTTTTTGTTTCTTTAGTCTGCATGTTGTCATAATTGGTAAGACTATGTCTCCTCTTTGTATTTTTTGTTGTCTCGTATACTCTTTTGCGAATGCTTCGAAATATAGAGCTGCAATAATAACGAGAACAGCAACAACACAAAATACAATCCCCATAGTTTGTAAGGCATCTATTATCTCCTTTTGTTTTTGTCTTGATTCTATCTTGCGTAATCGTTCAGCTTCTTTAGCTTCATTTATTCTGTTTGCTCTTTCAGCAATTATTTGATCCCAAGCAGTTGGACCAAACCGAAGATTAATTATATTTTTTAATTCATTTCGTTTTTCTTCTAACAACTTCATATTTATAAAATCATTAGCACTACGTTCAACAGATCCAAACTGTTCGGCAATAGACAATCCCTTGCCTTTGCTTTTATTCATTTGAGACTCGCCCTCAAAGAACCCATCAATTTGTTTAGCTATCCCTGATATGTCGTTTACGGTATCTATATTGCTTTTAATAAACTCTACAGACTTCTGTACTAAAGCAATTCCTGTTAATATTTCTGCAACAACCATTATTCATCCTATACTAGCCCCATAATACCTGATGTTTTTCTTTTTTCAATCGCAGCACTAGTAGGATCAAAAGGGAACAAATCGGTAACAGAGGTTTTATTTTTTACATTAGTCGGGCTTGGTGCAGGAAGATTATTCGCTGTTGTTATATTGGGTTTGATATTTGCCTCCGCTGTTTGTACAACAGGGGGAGTAACTTCATTTGAACTTATTGGTTCTATTTCTATTTGTACAGGTGGTGCAGAAGGTGGACTCACATCTTCACCAAAAGGAATACCTAAGTTAAATAAAAATTGATTTAGTCTTCTATTTACTTCAGGGATAACTACAGAAGCAGAACCTTCTGGAGATTCTTGTACTAATAATTTTGCTATTTGTGGATTAAATATAGCTTCTTGCATTAAGGCATCAGCTCTTATACTGGATTGTTGGGAGATTGCTCTACTTGCAAAATAACCTATCGCAGCTCTCGGACCAAGACGTTTTTCTCCTACAGCAACTAACCTGTTAGATACGTTTAATGGAGTACTACCAATAAGATTTGCTAATTTGTCGCCCATGCCTTTATTTGTTACTCCCTCTCCTAAGTTTCGTGGGAGTAGGTTCACTCTTTCAATAGCATCAGCTATTAGATAAAGGTTTTCAAAATGTTCTTTACCTAAAGCAACATCTAATACTTTTTCATTTGTTGATAAGTATTGTTTAAAGGCAGTAGGGTTTGAGGCTAGGTCGGGATTCTTAGCAAATATTCTTTGGAATATCGCAGCATTGAATGCTTCAGTTGCTTTAAAATCATCTATTTTACCAACTTCCCTTTTCAACACAGACATTAATTTACCACTCCGTAACGCATCATCAAACATTTTGTCGGGATTTAAATTATCTGTTGCTAATAATAAACCTTTGACCATTTTATTATTAGAAATTATTTTTGCTCTATTTGTTAAGTCTAATCTTCTAGTAGCCATGTTTTGTAACAATTGAGCAGTATTACCAAACTCATCCATCATACCAATAGTAGTTAGTTTTTCTCTATTAGTGTTTATAAACTTATTTAATTTATCAGCACTTAAACCATTTTTAGTTATCGCTGCATCATAAGCTTTATCATAAATCGTGCTTTTCATTGCATTCATCATGTTTTCATTCTGCTTAAAAGTAGCAGTAAACTGACCTAATGTATTATCGCTTGCAAAAAAAGCATCAGCTACATTTTCATCAGAAGTTTGATAAACAGGATTCTCTTTACTTGATCCTGCTCCTTTTTGCATGACCTGTAAAACAGCACTCTTTTCATAAGGTTGTATTACAT
>Ga0196887_1000501_pt1 | contig 18755 bp, 21 predicted proteins | sample VirMetDEL_Mar_31_FD_169094 | JGI IMG/M metagenome (GOLD analysis project Ga0196887, IMG submission 169094) | Aqueous microbial communities from the Delaware River and Bay under freshwater to marine salinity gradient to study organic matter... | ecosystem: Environmental > Aquatic > Marine >... | reverse complement strand
AACCAGAGCAATATATGCGAATGGCAGGTTTACTGGAACTCTTGCAAAATCAGATCATACTTTAGACACGTTAGAGGGTTTAGAAAAAATGTTTGGTGCAGAATGATTGGCTTCAAACAAATGCTCACAGAAAGTAAGGCAGGAAAAAATCTTCACCTTGAACACCTAGAGGATGAGATACTCAACTTTGGTGTTGATGGTGGTAGAGCCGCATTGAACTTTCTACGCTCCTTGAGAGATATGCTTTCTGGTGATGCTAGAAGTTCTGTGAACATGACTGTTAAGTGGGATGGTGCCCCTGCTATCTTTGCGGGGGTTGAACCAGAGACAGGTGACTTCTTTGTTGCGAAGAAATCAGTATTCAATGTAAATCCAAAGTTATATAAAACAACGGCAGAGATAGATGATGACCTGTCTGGGGCACTTAACTCCAAGTTCAAAGTTGCACTCAAAGAGTTTTCAAAGTTAGGTATCGAAGGTGTATTGCAGGGTGATCTCATGTATACTGATGATTTGGAACCACAGGCGATTGATGGTGTCAAATATATCACATTTCAACCAAATACGATAGTATATGCTGTTCCTGTAAATAGTGATTTTGGAAAAACTATTTTGCGTTCTAAAGTAGGTATTGTCTGGCACACAACATATACAGGTAATAAACTACAGGATATGAAAGCATCGTTTGGTGCAAACATATCAAAGTTAAACAAAACACCTTCTGTATGGATGGATGATGCGACATACAAAGATGTATCTGGTAAAGCCACATTTACATCACAAGAAACAGCAGATATTACCAGTATATTATCAGATGTTGGTAGAACTTTTAATAAGATTAATGGTCCCAAACTAAGAGCATTCCTCAAACTACAGGACAGTATGACAGGTGTTCTCGCTGGTGCATCTTTAAAAACTTACAACAACAGTAAAGTTCGTGCTGGAGAGAAGATTACTAATCCTAGCTCACATGCAAAAGGTTATGAGAAATGGGTGTTTGACTCTATTCAGAAACAGATTGACAAAGTAAAAAGTGATAAGGGTAAGCAAAAGTATACAAATATACAAAAAGAGTATGTAAGAGAGGTGAAAAAACACACTGCAAATTTATTTCAAGTCATCACTTTTCAGAACCTACTGGTTGACGCAAAAATGCAAATTGTTAAAAAACTAAATAGTGTAAAGGGATTGACAGATACATTTATTCGTACACCCAATGGTTATAAAGTGACCAATCCCGAAGGTTATGTTGCTATTGATAAAGTGAGTGGTGGAGCAGTTAAACTTGTAGATCGTATGGAGTTCTCGTTTAATAACTTTACTGCAATAAAGGCATGGGATAAGTAAATGAAAACATTTAAAGGCCTATTAGAAAGCAGAAAGATGGCCATCGAACGAGCACCTGATTTCGATGGCGATGTTTTATCTAATAGAGAAATGGTGCGGGAAATTTCTAATTTTCGAGGCAGGGGTATTGAGGTGCCAGTGCTCATTCCCGGCGATGTTGTGTATTTACTCGTAGTTAAAGGTGATCTGGTCAAAAATCTCAAAAGTCGATCACCCAAAAGTATGTGTCCTTGGAAAATAGTGTCTGATAAAGGTGGCTATTTAACCCTAGATATAAATGAGCAATAAAGGCATGGGACAAATAAATGAAAAACTTTAGAGATTTCTCAAATCTAGACGAAAAAGTCGTTAATGTTGTTCAACGCAAAAAACTTGCTCGGCGTATGTCAAAACTTGCAAAATCATCAGCATTTCAAGCAAAAAAGAAACGCACTTTAATGCGAGTGCGAGGTAGTGAAAAACTTCTTGCCGCCGCTAAGAAGAAAACAGTCATGGCTTTTAGAAAAAAACTCTATCCAAATTACAAAGACATGGCAATGCCACAAAAAGTAAAAGCAGACCAAGTTGTTCTACAAAGATTTGGCGCTAAAATTGATAAAGTAGCAAAAAAGACTGCAAAGAAGATGAAAGCTAAAGAAGTTGAAAGAATTGCAAGCCTTAAAGCAAAAGAAAAAGATGAGAGTTAGTGATGAAAAAATTCAGTGAACTAATAGAAGCAAGAGGTGACACAGCTGTTTTTACTTTTGGTAGATTTAATCCGCCAACAATCGGGCACGAAAAAGTCATAGATGCAGTTGCCAAAGAACAAGGTAAAAATCCTGGCGCACCAATGTATGTGTTTCCATCACACTCAAATGACCCCAAAAAGAATCCTTTACCTCACGCACTAAAAGTTGCATACATGAAAAAGATGTTTCGCAAGTATGCAACAAACATCACAGTATCAAAAGCAAGAAATATCTTTGAGGTTGCAACATTCTTACATGATAAAGGTCATAGAGCAATCGTTATGGTTGTTGGCTCTGATCGTGTCGCTGAGTTTGATAGACTCTTAAATGAGTATAATGGGGTGCAAGGTAAGCATGGTTATTATGGTTTTGATAATATAGAAGTGAAATCTGCTGGAGAGCGTGATCCAGATGCCGAAGGTGTAGAGGGAATGTCTGCATCCAAGATGAGAGCAGCTGCTGTTGAGGGTGACTTAGATTCTTTCAAACAGGGCGTCCCATCTAGTTTCAAAGATGTTGAGAAGTTATATAAAGATGTTCGCAAGAATATGGGTATTCGTGAAGAGCGCATGATGGGCGAACTGGACTTTTATGAAGAAATGAGAGATAACTATCTCACAGGTAAGATTTGGAATGTGGGTGATATTATAGAGGCAAATGGAATGTCGGGTGAAATTGTTCGTAAAGGAACAAACTACATTTCATTTATGGCAGAGGATGGTAAGGTTCATAAAGCGTGGTTAAGTGATATTAGACTTGATGAAGTGGCATGGGTTAAAAAAACTTTAGCAAAAATTGATCAAATGCGCCATCCTAAAAACTATAAGGCAATGCTTAGTGATTATGTTAATTTAATGAAAACAGATAAAACCAAGATGGGAACTAAGGCGTATAGGGCTGGCCAAGTTGCCAGCAAATATGATATCAATGGTAGAAGCGCCGTTCAATACATCAATAAACTTGTTGATAATGGCACTCTCCCAAAAGAGTTGGAAGCAGAATATCAGGTTGAAAGTGATGATAGTTTTACAAGTTTTGTTCTTCAAATGGAAAAGTTGCGTAGAGTAAAACAAGACCCAGATGTAAAAGATAGCCCTGGCACAGAACCAGCAAAGTATTTTGCAAAAGGTGCTGGTGGTAAAGAATTGGCAAAATCTACAAAACAAGCTCGTGCAAGACATTTTGACAAGAAAACAAAAATGAGTGATGATGATCCAAGAGCATACGAACCAGCTCCTGGCGATAAAAAATTAAAAACGAAACCATCTAAACATACCAAGAAGTTCAAACAGATGTTTGGTGAGCAAAAGGAAGATTGTCCACCAGCTACAAAAGATGTTGCGTTAAACACAAAAAATAGAAATGCCACAAGAGACAATCACATGTATGGTCCTTTGAATGTTAAAGAGCCTGGTGATTATTGGGAGAAGTTAGCAGATAAGTGGGACACTACAGTCGAAGCTGCAAAGAAATCTAAGTGTGCAAATTGTGTTGCTTTTGATATATCCCCAAGAATGGAAGAATGTATGCCGGGTTCTGTTAGTGATGATTCTGGTAGATTAGGATATTGTTGGATGCACCATTTCAAATGTCACTCTGCAAGAAGTTGTGACACTTGGGCAACTGGTGGTCCTATAAAAGAGGACAAGAAGTCTCACGAATGGCAAGAGAAGGCATTTGGCAAGAGTGAAAAACTTGACAAAGATGCTGATGCTGGTGATTATGTAAAAGATTTCTACAAGTCAGACGCACCACAGTTTAAGGGTAAGTCAAAGAAGAAACGCCGTGATATGGCAATTGCTGCATTTCTCTCAAGGAATGAAGCTCTACTCAATAGAGTGGATGAGATGTTGACAGAGGATGGTCACACTGATGTTGCATCAATGAAGAATAAAGTTTCGATTGCCTATAAAGCATTAGAGAAAATGCAGGGTGAGTTGGATAAACTCAATAACCAAGATAGTCTCCCCACATGGTGGACAAACAAAGTTGCGACTGCTGTGAGTAGAATAGATGATATGGCTGATTACATTGATAGTCAGGTAGATGAATCATATCAACTTGATGAGAAAAAAATTAAGGGATTGGTCAACAAGTCAGAAAAATCTGGTATGGCATATGGTATATTAAAGAAAGTATATGACCGTGGAATGGCTGCATGGAGAACAGGACATAGACCAGGCACTACACCTCAACAGTGGGCATTCGCAAGGGTCAACTCATTTATCACTAAAAGTAAAGGGACATGGGGTGGAGCAGACCAAGACCTTGCAAAACAAGTGCAGGGAGAGAGTTTAGATAATGACATAGATGAGTCATTGTGGAAAAACATTCACAAGAAAAGAGAGAGAATTAAAAAAGGCTCTGGTGAAAAAATGCGAAAGAAGGGTGAAAAGGGCGCACCTACAGCGGCTCAAATGAAAAGAGCAAAGAGTGAAGAAGTTGACCTTGATGAAGCTTTCCCTGTGCAAGTCACAGTAAAGGATAAAAAAGGTAAAACTCATACAACAGGCACTAGAGATTTGCGTGGTGCAACTCACGCCCTTTTGATTCATTACAAAGAGATTCCTGCTAGTACAAATAAGATGAGTCTCAACTACGGAAAAATAAAACCAGCTAAGACAGAGATTTTTCTTGGAACTGAGGGTGAACTTGCTAAAACTGCAAAACGAATGTTAAAGCAGCATCCATCTAAAAAATACGCAACTGGTGCTGAAGTTGTTAAGTTAGACCAAAAAATGGTCAAGGGTGCAACTCTTAGTGAATCAAATGAATGGGGTGAACTTACAGAAAAAGCAGAGTATGATGGAAGACCTGTAGACCTAAATAATCCTACAGAGGGTGATACAAAGAAATATAAGGTTTATGTGCGAAATGATAAGGGTAATGTGGTAAAGGTTGAGTTTGGTGACCCTAACATGGAAATCAAACGAGATAGTCCAGGCCGATTAAAAGCTTTTAGAGCAAGACATCAGTGTGATACTAATCCAGGCCCAAAATGGAAAGCACGATATTGGTCATGTAAGTTTTGGGAAAAAGGTAAAACAGTTACAGACTTAATGAAGGGTTAAGAAAATGACAAGTTATACAAGAACAATGCGTGAAGCACGGGAAGAGATGCTCCAAGCCGAGTCAATGAGTTCTACTCAGATTGATAAACTTAAAAAAGCATATGAACCAATGCGTGATAAAAGGATTAGCACGGCAAATGCTAATAAACTTAGCGCAATGATGGATAGGTTTGCTAAAGACAAGGATGTGCTCATACAGTTGTTTAAAGCAGATATTCCTTTTGTTAGTCAGAGTGCAGTAACAAAACTTATTATCAAGTATAATATGAAGGGTGCTGAACTTAACAAACTGAGGGAAAGGTTTGGAGTTGAGTCAGTGGAACTTGATGAAATGAAATCTAAAAACTATGCCCTTGCAGTTAAAGGAAAGTTTGTTGCTGTAGGGTCAAAGGCAGATATGATGAAAATGAAAAAACAAAAAGGTGGTGAAGTTTATATGTCGCCGGGAGCAAAAGTTGGAGGGTCGCCAGGAAAAGCAGAAGATGTTGACCTTGATGAAGCATTAAATCCAAAAGATAAAAAGGTTGTAGATGCGTTCTATGATGGTAGGTCTATGGATGGTAAAATGTTATCAACTGATGGAAAGAAGTTAGAGAAAACTGGAATGGGTGGTCAAACAATTGCATCTAAATCTGGCAGTAAGTTCAAGATTGTTGCAAAGATGGATAGTAGTTCTACTCAAGATGTGGTGAAGTATATTGAAAAATCATTTCCTAAAAATGTAATTGAAGAAGTTGACCTTGATGAAGCCAAGTATGACCTCTATCATAAGGATTTCTCGTCTGCCATGCAACACGCATACAAGATGGCAAAGAAGCTTCATGGTATTACAATTAGCCCTGACGAGATTTCTGATAAGGTCGCAACTGGTCCCAGAAAGCCATCAGAGGGTAAGACAAACAAGTATCGTCTGAAAGGTGACAAGGGTTCTATCCAAGTTCAAGTATACAACAAGGGTGGTTCAAAACCATTTGAGTTGAATATGTATAAAGAAGAAGTTGAACTTGATGAAGAGTTCAAAAAGGGTGATAAGGTCACTGTTAAAGTTGCAAAGTCCTCTGATAGAGAGATACAACAACTATCTAAAAAATTTGGTGATACTGTTAGCGGTGTAGTTATGGGACAATCAGGCAAAATCCTTATGGTAAAAACTGATAAAGGACAAATAAATCCTCCCGTAAAAGATGTTATGAAAGAAGAAGTTGAACTTGATGAGAAACTTGACAAAGAAGACGAACCGAAGGTAAAAGAGATTATCAAGAAACTGAAGGGTGCAAGTCAAGCTCACGCTGGTCAGGCAAAAGATTTACAAAAAGCAGTCACAGAAAAAGATGAACTTGATGAAGCAGTTGATAAGAATGCTGCTGATGAATTGAAAATGTATATTGAAAATGATGCTCAGTTGTATAAATCACAGTTAATCCCAATTGTTAAAAATATGCAGAGGAAGATGAAAAGTGGTAAGTATGACCATAGGAAAGCCCCCAAACTGTGGATGTATCTAGTTGATGCTGGTGCAAAAAAATATGTTAAAGAATTTGGTGGTGATGTACGAAACATGTTTGATAAACAGACTCGTCAATATGTTGCTCAACAAATGGCAGATGAATACAAGGATGAAATTGAGGCACAAGGTGGAACGATGTTTGAGGAAGTCGGGATGGATGAAGCATATTCTCCAAAACAAATCAAAATGGCAATCGGCATTGCTTCAGACCCACGATACAAGGGTGGTAACTATTCGGGTGCGGTAAAGGCAATTGAAAAAATTAAGGGCGGATTATCTCAGGATAAACAAGTTGCTGCTGTTCTCAAGAGGCAGAACGAAGCACTTGGTGAAAATCTTGACGGAAGAACTAGAGAATATCGTCAACACCGTGAGAAACTAGAATCAATAAGATCAAAAAGACTAGAAGCTAGAGACATAGACCCCGCTGATATTGATACATCTGCAACAGATGATGATATTAAATCAGCAGGCAAAAATATTATGATGCAGTTGAGAAAGTCTGTCTCATTGCGTGGCCAATATTCGGTGGAGTTTTTAGACAAAAAGAAAGTAAAAGTTCCACAGAAAATTGCACTTGCGGTTATCGCAAAATACAACAGTCTAAAAAAACCTATGGACAAAGAAAAGTTTCAAGCAAAGATCGCAAAGTCCCATAAGGACTTGCTGATGGGATTGAAAGAAAGCCTTGATGAGAAGAAGAAAAAACCTGTTGTTTTTAAAGGAACACCAAAACAAATAAAACAGCAGATGAAAAATTTGAAGAAAAAAGATAAAATTAAAATTGGTGAAGAATCCACACTAGAACGGATGAATAAAAAATTACAGGAGAAGAAAAATGGGTAACAAATACCTAGAAACAAAAAACGATACACTTGAATCATCCATTCTTGATGTTTGGAAAGATGCTGCGAAACTTGATGAGTATAAAACAAGACTTGGAGAGAAAAAAAGAGTTTCTGGTGGTGATAATCGCCGAACAGAAAATAAGCAACCAAAAGAAGAAGGATTAGAGTCCTCACCTAATGCTGCAAACTCTCAACACCTATGTGCAAAGAATGTTGTTCATGAAGATTGGGGTGAAGGCCAACCTGTTCATGGTATGCATGCCATTCCTAATTCTGGTGGTGACATTGCGTGGTATGATGTAATGTTTGAGCATGGTGTTGAAAAGGGTGTTTCAATTAATGAACTTAAAATCACAAAGTCAGAATCTCACCACAATCATGATGGTAATGGTGGAAAAAAGAAAAAGAAAGAAGAGGCTGAACTTGATGAAGGCAAAAAAGAAGAATATGAAAAGTTCTTCAGTGCAGCCATGAAGAAATTCAAAATCAACTCTCCTGCTGATTTGAAGTCAGATGAAGAGAAGAAGAAATTCTTTGACTATGTTGATAAGAACTATAAATCAGGTTCTGAGAAAAAGACAGGCAAAGAAGACCCATCTGAAAAAGATAAAGAGAAGATTGGTGAGGCACTTCAAAAACAGTATGAGTTGAAAATGCAAAGCATGAAAGATGCAGTGCAGAAGGTTTGGGAAGCTTCTGACCGTGAAAATATTGAGATGAAAAAGGCTCGTTCAGTTAAGGCAAAACCTGGCAAGACAATGACGGGTGATGATATGTCTGTTGTTACATTAAATCCAGAAATAAAAGGCTGACAAATAGGATAGATATCTGATAGAGTATACTTATGAAAACACTTTTGCAAATGACAGAAGTCTCAAAAGGAGACTTACCAAATATCTATTGTGATATGGACGGAGTTTTATGTAATTTTATGAAAGGTGCAGATGAAGCCGTTGGTGGTGATTTTGCAACTGCTGATAAGAATGAACGGTGGAACAAGATTAACCAGACAAAAGGTTTCTGGGCAAATCTTGAATGGATGCCAGGGGGTAAAAGACTTTATGTGTTTATTTCTCGGTATAATCCTTACATCTTGTCAGCGTATTCTGGTCGTGATCCAAGTTCTAAGAATGGTAAAATGACATGGTTAGCCAGGCATACAGGTGTCCCAACACGCAATATCAATCTGGTCAAACGAGCAGATAAAAAACTATATGCTAAAACAGACGGTAAACCGAATATTTTGATAGACGATTATATGAAGAATATAAGAGAGTGGGAAAACAAAGGTGGTATTGGTATTCGTCATACCGATGTTGCAAAAACTATTGGTGAATTGAAGCGTCTAGGGTTTAAATAGTATAAATATAATAAAAACATATTCGATAAGAATAGGAGAGCAAAATGTCGCTTTGGAGTAGAAGAAATGCCGGTTTCATTATAATGGAAGACGGCGGAACAGATGGTGCTGGTGCAAATGCCGGTGACAAAATAATTTTTAACGGAGATGGTGCTGGTGTTGCGTCTGCTGCTGAACATTTTTTGAGATATCAAGATGGTGATGCAGAAAACGCACCCAAATTCTTACCAACAGGTTCTGGAGGAGGCAGCGACTATGCTAGAGGTCTTTGTGTCGCCACTGATACTGGTTGGGTAATGGCAGCCGGTACAGCATCACAGGGAAATGATAATGCAGATGCTGACCCAGAAATTCTTGTCTGTAGCAGAAGTCTGCGGGAAAGTGGTGTGGGTGACCCAACAGTAATTATGTGTACGATTGGTAATCTCACAGATAAGACAAAGTTCTATCCAGATGGAGACACTTTCACAGGTGTTGCTTCCTCTACTCTTGGTGACATTGTTGTATATGCGTATTTCAATGAGCCAGTCGCTGTGGTTGGTGATGTGAATATTGTATTGAAACAAGCAACCGCTCTGGGTTCAGATTTTGCAACATTGACTTTCCGTAGAAGCGTATCTAATCTGGATGCTGGAATTGTTGCTTTTGAACTTGCTGCTTCAGTCGATACGCAAACATCTGCCGTAACCAACAATACTTTGGGTATTCTATCTAATGATTCTTTCACAGAAAATACCGGCAGAGTTATGAAATACAGCGATATAATTTTAAGTGAAACACGGGACGAAGGGTTGAGGCTTGACGATGGTGGTTCCGATGAGGGCCCATCTGGTTTCGGAAACTTTGCATTGGAAGATGGAGATAAGGCTGAGTTCTTGCTTCAACTTGATGAAAATGCTTCTTTCACGGTGTCCTAAATAACCATACAACAAACAATATTATGAGGTGAATTATGAGTATTAATGCAGAATCCATTTTGGAAAGAAAAGAGGCTTTGGTAGGAGATTTAGAAAGCACAAAGATTAAACAACAAGAAATTGAAAAAGCAAAATTAGAAAATGTCGCATTGCAAAACGCACTTGCTGGTGCAATTCAACAATGCGATGATTTTCTCAAAAAGTTAGATGATGAAGAAAGTGATGAAGGATGATGCGTTCATACCTTCAGTAACATTCCCCCCAAAGTGCAATTAAGCATGGGGGTTATTAGGAGAAAATAAATGGCTGATAAGAAAATTACAGCACTCACGGAGCTTACAGCGGCTCCCGATGTAACAGATTTGTTGCATGTTATCGACGGTCCAGCTGGAACGCCTGTTAACAAAAAACTAACATTCAGTACACTTTTCAGTGGAAATGTTCCTAGTTCCAGTGCTCAAGTACAAGTTGGCGCCACGGCGGTTGCTCTTGCTCTTGGCACTCGTACTCACTTGGTTACAAGCACACAGACAGGTGCTCTTACACTTGCTGATGGTACTGTCATTGGTCAAGAAATCTTTGTTGCAAAGGCTTCTGGAACAGACACCAATGAAATCACTCCTGCTGACACATTAGGTGCCTATGCGGTTGCTGATATTGCTGCTGTTGGTGATAATGCCTTGTTGCGTTGGACAGGTGCTTCTTGGGCACTCGTTTCCACAAGTGGTGGCGGAACTCGTGCGGTTCAAGCTGGTACAGGTGTTGCGGTTGCGTAATATCATTTAACTTTTAAAGGAGAAATTAAATGGCTGATAAGAAAATTACAGCACTTACAGAACTGACCGCTGCACCAGATGTAACAGACTTGTTGCATGTTGTAGATGGTCCTGCTGGAACACCAGTTAACAAAAAGATTACTTTTAGTACAGTCTTTGGTGGAACAGTTCCTAGTTCTAGTGCTCAAGTACAGGTTGCTAGTACAGCAGTTGCTCTTGCGCTTGGTACTCGTACTCATTTGGTTACAAGTACTGGCACAGGTGCGCTTACACTTGCTGACGGAACAGTGATTGGTCAAGAGATTTTTGTTGCCAAAGCTTCGGGAACAAATACTAATGAAATCACTCCAGCTGATACTTTGGGTGCATATGCAGTTGCTGATATAGCTGCTGTTGGTGATAACGCTCTATTACGTTGGACAGGTGCTTCTTGGGCACTTGTATCAACGAGTGGTGGTGGAACTCGGGCAGCCGATGCCGGTACAGGTGTTGCTGTTGCTTAACTATACTTTGGTGGGGGGTTTAATTACCCCCCACTACTTTTAACTAAACAATCTATCATAAGATGGAGAGAAAGATGAAGTCATTTGCAAAATATATTAGTGAGGGGGATGCGTTTAGCGTAAATACTGAACCCTTTGGTCATGTAGAAAATCCATCTAATGGGTATTTTAGTGAAGCTATCATTCAAAAAATCAATGCGATGGTAGGAAAAATTTTAGAGGGGAGCCAACAAGATAGTGGATATGCAATTGGACATATTAGAAACTCTCTTATGAAACTTGGATTGACATTTGACCAAGTTCCTCCAATGACAGAAGAAAGTGGTAGTGTTAGCTTGCCTCTTACTTTGTTTGGTGGTCGTTTTGGTAAAGATGTTGATACACCACATACTGAATTTATGAATGATGATGGTATTTCCCATCAAAGAGAAGGTGGCCTTTCGTTAAATCTGACTTATGAGATGACTGATACTAATCAATGTAAGTTGCGTGCTAAAATTATGTAATGTATAAAAAGATAACTAGTGAAAATATCACTATGTTCGCAATTAGGCATTATGATAATCCTCATTGCGAAGGTGAAAAAGAATTTTATGATGATATGAAGAGGTTTAAATATATTAAGCGTCTTTTGAGAAAGTATAAAGAGACAAATATACTCAAAGAAAGATTGATACTCAATCATATTATCATATTAAGAAATCTGTTTGGGCCAGAGGCTTGCGTGACTTTGCTCTTGTATAAAATACAGCAAGAGTATTTTGGTACACTCAAGTCTTTTTTATTGTATTTAAATATGATAAGAGAAGATGAGTTGTCTAGGATTGAGGAAGATAAATATACTTTAGATACATTAAGGAAACTGTAATGGGCAGAGCGATAGATTTATTTGTAACATATAGGTTTATAAAATTGTTGGTTACTCCATTTAAGAATACTGATGCGTTCAAACTTGGAATTATAGATGAGAATGGAAAACGAGAGTTAGAGCCAGGCACAAATAAACCAACCACACTTCGCACAACAGAAGAGAAGAGCGCATACACTGTTCTTCATAAACTTGTATTCAACATCAAAAAAATATTCGGAAAGGTGCCTGGACTTAGAACTAAGTTGGGAAGTTATGCTGCTGCGTTATTCCTTCTCAAAGATACCTTCAAAGAGTCAGTGGATGATCCAGATGTTTTTGAAAAGGAATTTATGAAATATTTGAAAGAGCAGGGATATGAAATAGATGATTCCATATCAGAGGAAGTTATAGGATTTGGTGAAGTTCTTCCTAAAGGTGAATACACATTAGCAAATGATATATTGAGTAAAGAGGAAGAGGAGTTGGCTGCAAAGAAAGGTGATAAAGTTATTGCTTACAAGGATGAGGCACCGATTGATTCCATATTGGGTGTGGATATATTTCCTGTTGTACATCTCAAAACAAAAGAAGAAATATATGTAGGGCTGGAGGATTTGAACCAATGAAATTTTGGAAAGAGGTAGATGTTCGCACTGGTCAAGAAATTGATGAAGATGCGCCAACAACTTCTGTGGCAAACGCACCGCCAGGGATGGTTGATGAACCTATCGTTAGAAAAAAGAAGAAAAAGAAAAAGGCATTATTTGACGGCAGAACTAAATCATATAGACAACATCGTGAAAGACTTGAAGCTCAAAGAGAGAAAAGAGCAAAGTTGCGTGAAAAACAGAAAAGTAAATTTGTCGAGGAAATCCTTTATAAATATTGAAAAGGTAGGGAAAAATGGCTGTAACATCAACAACAGTAAATACTACAGACACACTAGAAACTCTCAGAGTTCAGTATAATCTTCTGAATTCAGATGTTGTCACCTTGGACAATACTGTTAGTTCGGGCTCAAATGTCGCTGCTGATAATATTACCACTGGTGATGCTGCCGTTAGTATCGCAACAAGTTCTGGAAACATTACGATAGACGCTCAAGCAGGCGATGCAGATATTATCTTTAAGGGCACTGATGATGCTTCTGATATAACAGCACTCACACTTGATATGAGTGATGCGGGTAAGGCAATATTCAATGGTGCAATCTCTGCAACCACTATCACACTTTCAGCTGATGGTGGTGTGATTGTTCCAGATAACGGTAATATTGGTTCTGCATCTTCAACCGCTGCGATGCAGATTGCTTCAACAGGTATCGTAACATTTGTAGATGATATTCTAATTAAGGATGGTGGTACGATTGGTGTTGCATCGTCGGCATCTGCTATTACTATCGCATCCACAGGTATTGTCACTTTGGTGGATGATTTAATTTTAAAAGATGCCGCCACAATTGGTGTTACATCTTCCACCTCTGCTATTACTATTGCTTCAACAGGTATAGTAACATTTGTAGATGATATTCTAATTAAGGACGCTGGAACTATAGGTAACGCATCTGTTGCTGCGGTGATGACTTTAGCATCCACTGGTATTGTGACTTTTGCTGACGATATTTTAATCAAAGACGCCGGTACGATAGGCAATGCATCTGTCGCTGCTGTAATGACTTTAGCATCTACTGGTATTGTTACTTTCGCTGACGATATTCTAATTAAGGATGCTGGGACCATAGGTAACGCATCTGTCGCTGCTGTAATGACTTTAGCATCCACAGGCATTGTTACTTTTGCTGATGATATCTTAATCAAGGATGGTGGGACTATAGGTAATGCAACTGTCGCCGCTGTAATGACTTTAGCAGATAGTGGTATCGTAACCTTTGCTGATGATATTCTAATTAAAGACGGCGGCACTATAGGTGTTGCTTCTTCAACATCTGCTATCACAATTGCAGCCACTGGTATTGTAACACTGGTTGATGACCTATTACTCAAAGATGCTTGTACGATTGGTACTGCAACAACCGCTGGTGCGATTGCAATTGCGGCTGACGGTACAGTTGATCTTGATACTGCTGGTGCAACTGTAGCTAGTGCGGTTATAAAAACTGCTGGTTTAGAAACAATATATGTTCCCGCCGCTGCAATGTATCCAACAACGACCGGCGGCTGCGCTGCACTCGCTCAAGTAGAGGGAACCGCTGGCCGTCCAGAATTAAAGTGTTTAGACTTTGATCCTAGTAGTGATGAAAATGCACAGTTCACGGTGGCTTTTCCAAAGTCATGGAATGCTGGCACGGTCACCTTTAGAGCCTTCTTTACGGTAACAGGAACAAATACAGGAACAGTTTCATGGTCATTGGCAGGGGGTTCTACTGTTGACAATGGTGTTATTGACACTGCTTTTGGTACAGCAGTTGCTCCTACAGCAAAAGCACACAGTGGCACATCTAATGATATAAATGTTACTGCAACAAGTGGTGCTTTAACAATAGCAAACGCCGCTGATGATGCCATGACATTCTTTAACATTGAGAGAGATGTTTCGGCCGACGACCAATCAGCAGATGCCAGATTATTAGGTATTCAGATTTTCTTCACAACATCTGCTGCAACTGATGCTTAATAAGGACTAATGTAATGAGTTTTGGTTATCAAGTTTTAGGTTTTGGTGTCGTTACTCCCGCTGCCGCTGCCTCTGCTGACTTTACCGTTACGATTAGTAGTGATGTCAATAATTATAATCTTGCTACTGATCTCTCAAATAACGGTGGTAGTTATGGTGCGGGTAATTGGAACGGCAGCGATGCTATCACTGTTGTACTCAACATCGATGCCGGTGTAACCGTATACTCAGCTAATACTAGTACTCCATCTCTTGTAGTTGATTTAGCTACCTCTGACTCAGTGCTCACCATAAACAATTCTGGTAATGTGGTCGGCAAAGGTGGTGCCGGAGGAGTAGGTGACCTCAGTAATGGTGCATCTGGTGGCGCCGGTGGCCACGCAATGTCAATGCAAGATGTGACTGTCACAATTAACAACCTATCGGGCGCAAAAATACAAGGCGGTGGCGGAGGCGGTGGCGCTGGTGGTGGAAACCAACAACGAGGGTCAGCAGTAGACAGTGAGGGTGTTTGTCAAAACGGAAGTAATTTCGCTGCTGCCAGCGGTGGCGCTGGCGCTGGTACTGCTAATGCTACGGCAGCCGCCGGAAGTGCCTCAGATAACGGTAGTAATACCGGCGCTTCTGGCGCTGGTGGTGACTTTGGTGCCGCAGGGGCAAACGGTGCTGCTGCCACCGCCAGTGGTTGTAAAGTGAACAACGGTGCTGGCGGTACGGGTGGCGCAGCGGGCAAAGCGATTCGGGCAGTGTCAGGTGTCTCTCAAACGCTCAACAACTCTGGTACAGTGGCAGGAGCAACATCCTGATGATTTTGGGTAGCAATCAATCACCTAGTGACATTGACACGATGATCATGGTGCTTAATGACACTAAAGATAGATTTGTTGAACAATACAAACCTATCAATGAAGTGCGTAGAGTTGCGTTACAGCGACTGAATGAAATGTGTAGTGCTGCAAAAAGTTGGCATTTTCCCCCAGAAAAAATCAATGAAACGGAATGTAGAGAGTTTCTCAGCGGATCAAGATTGTTGGCAGATGCTTCAATGATCAACGGTGACACGATTGAAGAAAAGGTTATCGCTGCTTTCAAATCTTTGAAAACACCAGAAATACGAGCCGCACTTGACGAGAAACTTCAAAGCATGATTGATGCGATTAATAATGAAACTGACCCAAGGAAGATATTGGCGATATCAACGGATGAAAACTCTTATTTAAAAGCCGCAGATGATTATGCAAATGAGTGCCCAGAGTGTAAAGCATTTGCGGCGGAATTACCTTCTAGTTCAACTGTCAGACTTGTGTTTTATTCGAGCGCAAATTGTGGTGCTAATGCTTTACGAAGACTAGTTAATTTGTTAGGTCAAGAGAAAGCAACAAGTGAAACGGTATTTGATGAGACTCTTAGTGATACCTTATACCTTGCAAGACCTGATATGATAGATGTGGTTGGAATCACAGGCCATAAACCGACTGCGATTGAAAAACTAGCACATGAGATTCATAGCCTTTGGGTTCCAGTTGACCGCAGTGGAACACTACCGTCACCACTAAAACTGACCGGACCAGCAATACCAAATGTTGGGTCATTTGATGAGACATTTGAAAATGTCGCTGATGCTAGGGCAACAGATTTGTGGAATGAGAATAAAAAAATATCTGTTTTTTGGTCTGGTGGCATAGACAGTACAACCGCACTGGTTGCCTTGCTTAAAACTGTCCCAACTAATCGATTAAGTGATTTAACAGTGCATTGCAGTGACGCATCAATTGATGAGTACCCTCAGTTTTACGCTGATCATATTGATGGGAAACTAACGGTGGCAAAGACACCATTAACAACGAGGCCCACAGATCGATATTTAGCTGATGATATGTTCACAAGCAATACGACTAAAGAAATCGCAAAAGCACTAAAAACAAGTTTAGTTGTTACTGGCGAACTGGGTGACCAGTGTTTCGGGTCAAGTGCTTTTGCAAATGATCAAGACAGAATTAGTAGCACCGTTGATGATTTCTTAGCACAAGAAGATTTTCTAGATATAAGGGACCAAATTGACGCTTTATCTGACGCTTGTCCAATCAAAATCAAAACTGTGCCGACACTTATGTGGTGGTGGAACTTCACTCTCAAATGGAGTGAGGTTAGATATAGGTCACTCACTGCTGTAAATGACCCCGCAAGTTTTGCAAATGTCAGACACTTTTTTGATACAGACGATTTCCAGAGGTGGTCTATCGCCAATGATAATCTAAAAATAAAATCAACACCAGCGTCCTATAAATTTACGGCAAAAGATTACATCCACACATTTGCTAAACACGATACATATAGGGATGAAAAGTTAAAAATTGGTTCTCTCGGAGTGCGGTGGGGAACGCCACTCGCTATTGACAGTAGCTATAATATCATCAGAGCCGGTGACACAAGCACCAACCTTGATTTAGTCGAGGCCCGTTATGGCGACAGATTAAAGAGGTATGTCACATGCCTGTAAATGATAAACTGAAAAGATTGGGAGTGGGCCGCACCACAAAAAGATTTGTGGGAAAATCTCCTGTGGATAAGGTTGTCACAGAGACAATCGAAAAAACACCAGTAAAAAGATTGTCTGAAGTAGAGCAGTTCAAGAAAGAACTAGACAATATAGCAAAAAGAGCAGGGTTGATTAAAGCTGCTGAAGATGAGATGGAGAGAATTGAAGAAGAGAGACAACACAAGAAAAGGGTTGATTTTATCAACAAAACTCTCACAACACCTTTCACTCAGGGGAAAGAGGTAGATTTTGAATCAGTAAAACAAAAGACTGTAGAGGAGTATTTACCCAAGATAAATATCCCAGAACAAATAGATTATCCAGAGCCATTTGAATCAGAACCAGCGTTGAATAGGGAGCTTTCTGAATTCAAAACAAAGATTAATGAACACCTTAGAAAGATGGGGTTTGCTGGTTCTGGTGGCGGTGGTGCAGAGAAACTTGCTGATTTGACAGATGTTGATGGGTCAGCAAAAGTAAATGGTAGATTTCTTAAATATGAAGCGTCAAGTGGGCAGTTTGTCGGTGACGCTGGACCTCAACCAGATAACTTGCTTTTAGAGGATGGAACAGGTGGTTTAGTTTTAGATACATCTGATGATGCCGGTGATAATTTATTATATGAAGATGGAACTGGAGATTTTCTCTTAGTTCTAGCGTCACATGGTATTGAACTAAAAGACCACTTCACTTTCAGTAATTAATAGGAAAGAAGATGATTAAGTTATATTTACTAGTAGTTGTTGTTGGACTTGTCGGTGGTGCGGTCTATGGTGGTTATTACTACTACAAGGACACACAGTCAAGGATTCAAACTCTCACTGAAAACAATGCAAAGATTATGGCTGCAAAGGCAGCACAAGATAATACCATCAATACTTTGATTGCCGATAGAGAGAAATTTGACGAACTAAATAAAGAATTACAATCAGACTTGGACAAAGCAAATAGTTATAAAAATACTCTCATAGATAAATTACGAAAACATGACCTCGCAAAGTTGAGCATGAAAAAGCCGGGGCTGGTAGAAAAGAAGATAAACAATGGAACAAAGAAACTTTTTAGGTCGCTTGAAAGTCTCACTGGTGCTACTCCTCCCACTCCTCTTGTTAAGTAGTGGGTGTAGTAGTTGGCGTGATGTTTTACCAGTAGAGGTTAAGACTGTAGAGGTAGAAAGAAAGATACCGACACAGAATAGGCCTGGCCCAGTAAAACTGGGTGATATTTATTTTTATGTGGTGACAGAAAATACATTGGAGGATTTTAAGAAACGGTTTAAGAAAGAAAACGGCGATTTACTTTTTTATGCTTTGAGTGTCAGAGACTATGAAACTATTGCATACAACATGGCAGAGTTGAAGAGATTTATTGACCAACAAAAACAGATTATTATTTACTATGAAAAGGCCGTAAAACCCATAGATAAAAAGGAAGACAAAGATGGGAAAATTCAACGGTAAAATTAGTGCAGAATTTACACCGCCTAAAACATGGAAACTAGAAAAAACATTGTCATTTGCAGTGGATGATTTAACAAAAGCTGAGATTGGTATTCTACATAAAGTAGGTGCAAACATTTCTAGCACAGGTGAAGTTACCTGTAAAAAGGGTATGATAACGGACTTAGCATCTGTTCCAAGAGTGGTGTGGAATGTTATTGCACCTTGGGATGTTG
>Ga0196887_1000497_pt1 | contig 18876 bp, 31 predicted proteins | sample VirMetDEL_Mar_31_FD_169094 | JGI IMG/M metagenome (GOLD analysis project Ga0196887, IMG submission 169094) | Aqueous microbial communities from the Delaware River and Bay under freshwater to marine salinity gradient to study organic matter... | ecosystem: Environmental > Aquatic > Marine >... | reverse complement strand
GATCTGATCCTATCTATCAATGCTACAAGTATTCCATGTTGAGAGTCTAGCTTACCTCCTAACCTTTCTTCCATTGCTGTTATTTGTACTGCAAGTTTTTCGTCTAGTACATCTAGCTTTGTTTCCATGCCATCAATAATTCTGTTGATAAGTTTCCATATAAAGAAACCTAGACCAAGTGCTGCTGCTATAGGAAAGCCTACTTCGTTTATAAATGTTACTGCTTGTTCCATTAATTTGTAGGCTCAAATAATCCTAATTCAATTAAGCGTGTTCTATTTGCATCGTGTACTGCTTCTATTGCTTCTTTGCTTTGTCCAAAGTAAGCAGCAGCATGGTAATGATCTATCATTGACTGGTTAATATTTACTCCATCAACTACTACATTACCTAAAACTCTACCAAATTTACCTCTAGAATCTTTTAATTTAGTTTGTATAACAACTTGAGTGCCATTATCTATAGCTTGTTTTAAGAAAGCCCCAGCCATTTTTCCTCTAGCCTTTTCATCCAAGTTACGAGTGCGTGACTCGGGAGTATCAATACCATATAAACGAACACGACACTTGTAAAGAATATCAAAACCGAGGTCCAAAACAACATCCACAGTATCGCCATCAACGACTCTTTCAACTTTGCAAGCATATTCATACATTACCTATACCTCTTTGATATCTTTGCAGCTTTCTTTGGCTGCTTAGAAAATTGTTTACCTTTCTTTTTATCTGCTCTTTTCTTTCTAGTAGTAGCAGCATATTCGGAACTAGACATTGCTTTAATAGCTTTTTCAGGAAGATATCTTTCTCCTGTTTTAGAAGACTTTTTACCTGACTTGGTTCGCCATTTTTGATCTGTCCAGTTTTTTAAACTTCTTTGTGATTTTTTTAATGGCATTAATCTTCCTCTTCAAATCCCTCACTATATAAATTATTGAAAGTCGTTAAAGGATCAAGATAACTTTCATGTCCTTCTGCTGAATGTATGTGTTGTGATGGAGCAAAATCAGGTGCACCTTCTCCAGTTCTCCATAAAGCAGGACTTGTAGCTCTTACTCTATTATTAGGCAATGCAACTATATTTCCTTTCCATTCACACTCTTCAGTTATATATAAAACATGAGATTGTTTATGTTGTGCTGGATCATCTGCTATAGAGTTATCTGTGTAATCTACAGTAAACAAATATTTACCTTGGTAAAACTCATTGTTAATCTTACAAATCCAGGGGCTAGAACTTACTCTGTCTAATATAACTACTGAGTGATCTCTTGATTCACAATCCCAAGGTTGAGCTAAATGATCTTCCATTGGCAAAGCCCACTCTTCTACAGGTATGTCAGCAACTAAAGCTTGTATTGGCATTCTTGCCCACATAGCACCACCATGAACATTTTCCATATCTTCATGACTATCAACTTCACATCCAGTAAATACTACTTGAAAACTTAATGATCTATCTGGAATAGTATTAACAGCAATGGCTAGTGCATGAATATATTCCCCGTGATATTTTTGATGATTACAAGTAAATTCTTTTCTTACCCAGCATTTAAACTGAGGTATATTGCTAATTAAGTAAGACACTACTTATATCCACCACCAGCTTTTTTATATGCTTTAGCTAACATTTGTGCCTTTCTGCCACTCCATTGCCCTGCGTTACCACCTTTAGAACCAGCCTTGATTCTTTTAAATTGACGTTTACGCATTGCAGGTTTTGTATAGTTACCCGCTTGATTTACTTTTGATTTTGCTTTTTTGCTCATATAAACTTTGCTGCTATTACAGTAGCTAGTATAAATGGATATACACCCCAAAGCATCATTTCTAATTTATCAAATTTTTTAGAACCAGCTTCTAATCTAGCGTCTATGCTTTTATAAATTAATTTACATTCTTTTTCGTGCGTTTCTATAGCACTTAAAGCATCTTTAGCTGTCGCCATCTTTTGACTCTACTACAGGAGCTTGTTCTTTAGCTTTACCTATATTTACAGCCAACAAATCAATAAATTTATATAACTTACCAATCCATTCGTCATCTTTAGGTGTTGGTGTAGAAGCTGCTACTATAGAAGCAATTGTTACTATTGTTGTAATCCATTGAACTAAATTCATAATTATATCCATTACTTTTCTCCTATTTTCTTAGTGATTGATTCAACTTGGGCTTCTTCTTGTTGAGAAGCTTCTGCCATTTCTTTAATCTGTTCTAGTGTTTGTTTGCGTAAACCAGCTATGCCTTCTATTTCAGGACCTTTCCAAGTGCCTCTTTCTACTGACGCATCTAATATTTGTAGCATGTTTATAAAGTATTGTTGTTCCATAATTTTATCCTAATGTTTTAGTTACTGAACTAGGTGATATTTTTTCTGCTATTCTTGCATCTAAATTTGTTTTAAGGGTTGCAACTTTACCAGACTCATCTCTATCCAAAGCAGCCTCTACCCAACCTTGTACTTTAGCTGCGTCTAAACTAGACCAATTTGTAAAACTAGATAAATCAGATACATTTAAACCTTGGCTTCCGTAAACTGTAGAAGTCAAGTTGTTGCCATCTGAATCTTTGTTTGTGTCATCAGTTGCTGTGAGTCTCCAATGCACGTTATAAACTACATTTGATTTACCTTTTTTTGTAGGAAACACATCACAAGTGTTTACATCCCAAGTATATGATATTGCCATAATTTTATCCCTCTAAGGTTGTTATTCTTGTTTCTAATTCTTGGATGGCTTTAACTGCTACAGCTAAGATACCTGATGTATTAATAGCTTTTTGTCCGTGATGTGGTTTTTCTGCATCATAGTCATTTCCATGAACTAACTTCGGCAAAATAGTTTCTACTTCTTGTGCTATAAATCCATTAGTTCCTTGCGTTTTGTTTTTATCTTTCCAATCAAAAGTTCTTGGTTGTAATGCTTTTATCTTTGCAGTTGCATCTGTTATGTCTATTATATTTTCTTTTAAAGCAACGTCTGATGTATCATCAAAATCTCCTACAATAGTCATAGCAGATAAATCCCACTTCATTATTTGTGTACCATCTTCTCTTAAAACTAAAAGGTCGCCATTACCACTTCCAAAGTTACCTGAACCTGCTGTTCTGAAATACCATCTATTACCACCAGATTCATCTGAATTTATAGTGAAATTAACTCTGCCTGGTCCTTCGCAATCAACAGCTTCATCATTATCAGCTACATAGGTTTGTATTCCTCCTGCACTAGCTCCTGATGTAGTGCCAATATTAAGCCCTTTGTTAGAAGAAATACGCATAGCCTCATCTAGGGTTTGATCATTTTGTGATACTGCAAAAGTCATTGTTGCTATACTATTGCTATCATCAGCACTTTCTTTTACTACTGCAATACCGCCCCCTACACTTGGATTGTCTTCATCATCAGGTATTGAAAAAACTAGTCTCGGACCTAAACCAGCAGCACCATCTGAACCACTTGAAGCATAAGCTAAAGCAAGCTTTAAAGTATCATGTGGTGTTGATTGAGTATCAGAAGCTGGATTAGAACTCATTAAAATTTTGTTATTTCCCGCATCTACTTGAAACATATGTGTTGAACCATTTGATTCAACTCTAAAGTCTACGTCTATTGAATCATCATTAAAGACAGCCTCGCCCTCATTAAACTCTAGCCTATTTTTTAATGCACCAGCTACAACAGTTTGTACAGTAAGTTGACTATCTTCTGAACCATTTGAAGCATCTCTTATTTTCGAAAAGATTTGTGCTGCTGTGAAATCATTCGTAGCATCGTCATACCCTTTCCATTGTATTTTGCCCAATAAATCATCATCTACTCCAGCCTGACCAGGGTTTCGAAGTAATAAAAGAACTGGTCCAACACTCGCATCTGTATCAGTAGATACTAATGTAAGTGTGTCTGAGTTATCAGCAACAGTAATTGTTGCTTTAGCAGAGGAAGTTATAGACCCATCTACTTGTAACGTAGAAGCCATATCTACAGCACCATCTATATCTACTATATCAAGGTTAGATGTACCATCTACATCAATACCTCCAGCTAAGTCTATGTCACCAGCTAAAGTGACTGTTCCTGTAACACCAAGAGTACCGCCTATAGTTGCATCATCTGTAACTGTTAAATCGTCTTGTACTTTTAGGTCTACTACAGAAAGACTAGCAAAAGCATCTACTACTGCTGCTCCTGAACCAGCACCATCTAGGTAAACTGCTTTAGTATCTCCTGGAGGTATCGTTATATTAGCTCCAGAGCCTTGTGAAATAATAATATTTTGAGAACCACTTGTTCCGTTCTCAATAAAATGCATTCTATTTACAGTATTAGGAGCAATTGTAATTGTACAGGCTGAGTCTAATGATCCTGTATATTTAACAAACATTGCTCTAACTGGATCAGTAGCTCCATCTGCTATTGTAGATGTATGTGTATCAGCATTTGTTGTTATTGCTTCTGTGCCATAGCCTAAAGCTTCACCAATCAACTCTAAGTTGGTGTTGGTTGTAGTTCCCCAAGTTCCTGACGCATCACCTGTCGCCATTTCATTGAGTCTTAGATCATTAACGTATGTACTAGCCATTTATTTTCCTCTTATAAAATTATATATCATTATGCAACATCACTCCAATTAGGAGATTGTGTTGTTGATACTGTTGAATAGTTTGCAGTTTGCGAATCATCTACTAATCCCCATACTAATAAGTTTGTTATTTGTCCTGTTGCTAATACATTATCAACAAATATATTTGCATCACCAGTTACTGTTTCTGTGCCTAGTGCAGATGTTGCCGATAATCCTGTAATAGAAAGAATATTTACAGTTACAAGACTTAAATTACCTAATGCTGTTGTTCCTACAACATTAGTAACAGACATATTAGCATCACCTGTTACAGTTTCATCTCCTAATGCAACTGTAGAAGCATTACCTGAAACACCAGTAATAGCAAATCCAGCAGCTAAAATACTACCTAAAGCACTTGTTCCTGCTAAACCAGTTTCCGCAACATTAGCATCACCACTTACAGTTTCTGATCCTAATGCAGTTGTTGCTAATACACCTGTTTCTGTAACATTAGCATCACCAGTTACTGTTTCACTTCCTATAGCTCCTGTAGCTGCAACACCTGTTTCTGTAACATTAGCAGCAGCAGTTATAGTTAAAGAGCCTAATGCTGTTGTACCAGCTACTCCAGTCAATACTACGGGTATAGGTTCTCCCCAAGTTAATTGACCCCAAGTACCTCTACCCCAACCCGTAATGTTAGCCATAGGCTACTATGCTATTCTTATAACAGCGTTTGATGCGTCTGCGGTTGGAAATGTAATAGTAAATGAACCTGCTGTTGATGTTTTATCTCCACCAAAATCAAATACAGCTACTGCTGGATCACCTGAAGCGGTGTCATTAAAGATCATGCATCCTCTAGCAGTTATAGTTGCTGTGCCAAAAGTTAAATCAGCAAAGTCTGTAAATGCAGTTGTTCCTGAAGTAGAAGGATTAACTCTAGTTAAACTAGAACCTTTAGCGGTGTAATTAGTACCAGTTGCTTCATTAGTTGTTGTGTAAGCAGTTGTAGCTGCTGACATAGTTGCACTTGATGTATATAGAGCTAATTTGAAATCATTACCTCCAGAAAGTAAAAAATTATGTTTAGCTTCCAATAGTTCTTTTTTGAAAGACGTACACATTGCTTGAGTAATAGCCATTACAGCCTCCTTATTATATTTGCTAGGTCAGTTTGACCTTGTTTTTCTAATTCATTGCATATTGTACAAGTATGGTTTTTTATTCCTTCTTGTATGTAATGTGCAACAACCATTTTAGTTCTTGCTCTAAAAGCATGAGCTTGTGCTTTAATTTCCGCAGGTGCAGTATCACTTATAGAAATTAATTTATTAGTTGCCATTTCAGCAACTTCTTCAATAGAGTGTCCTCGGTTATTTGTAGTTTGTACTCCTAAATCACCTATTGATATTTCAAATTTATCTGTTTGCATTAATATTCCTTTGGTTCTACTGGTTCAGATAAGTTTAAATCTTTTCTACCTATTATTCCAATAGGCTTTTGTTTTTCTTCTATTTGAATATCTGATAACTTACAGACACTCATAGTTGGACCATTTTGATAAGCAACTTTAGGATTACTTAATCTATGATAACCATAAAGTTTTTCTTCAAATCCAACATCCGTATCTAATAAAGTTGATCTAGGTGCTATTTCTATTTGCACACCAGCATCTATACATTTAGATAACCAAAATTCTACACATCCTCTACCTGCTTCTGCAAAATGCATATTGCTTCTATAAGTATAGTCAACACCGAAAATACTTATTTTGTTTACTTTGTTCCATAAAGCATAAGCTATTACATATGGAATAGTATTATTAAAGTAAGCACATCCTAGATCATGGATAACTGACTCTATAGGATATTCTATGGCACTAGGTACTCTTTCATCTAACTCACAGGTATAGATAGGAAATTTACACAAAGGCAATTGTTTTCTCATCATAGCTGTCATAGTTCCAGCATCTTCAGTATCCAGAAATCTACTCATTGGGTCTAATATAAAAGCTCTATCTATATTAGGTAAAACTCCTATCATTGCATTAATTGCCCAAACTTCGTCAAATTCAACGCTATGCGTCTGTGAGAGATGAAAATCTATCTGACTTTGACCCATAGCTACAATTGCAATATTTTTGCCTTGTAGCTTGTTTATGGGATCATTAGACATCTATTTTTCTTTGACCATCCCTATAAGCATCTTTACGATTATATCCGTCAGATAATAAAGTAAGTCTTTGTAATGCTTCTTGAAATCTTTTTTCATAATTAGCCATAACATCTGGTTCGCCTTTCATAAAAGTATACGCTTCTATTAAGCTAGCATAAAGCAATAATTCTGATGCATTTGTTCCTAACCAACTTGTGCCATCGGCTGATGCTGTAATTGATTGTGGTACATAGTAATAATGTAGTTCTGCATTTAAATTTGAACTTGGACTTGGACCAACTATAAAAGTTGTATCATCAAATTGTGCATAGTGTTTAGGTGTACCTGTTGTAGATGCAGATGGATAAGCTTCTCTTATAAAGCTTACATCTGTATTTAATAAATAACTATAGTTATTGCTATCATCTAATACTGCTAAAGAAAAAGGATATAAATAATCACTAGGAGTTTCTAAGTATTGATTGCCACTTGTAAACGTACCCGTAACATTTTTTCTAAAGTTTGGTAGTTCTACTGACTTTACTATTCTATCTTCACCTTGTTGAATAATAATACTTAAATCAGCAACAAAAGTTGATTCAGTATTTTGCGTATAATCTTGTATAGCCGATTTTAATGTTGTAAATGTCCAACTCATTCTGTACTCACTTTTAATTTACCAATTTCACCTGTTATATCTAAACCCATAGTAGAAGAACCAAAAACTGTTACTCCTCCTCCTATAGGGTCAAAAGAAGAATATCTTGTTGAAATTGCTCTACCTGTGTCTACCCTTGCATTATATAAGTTTTGCGGATCAGAAGTATTTACTTGTCCTAGTTTTAACTGTGGCTGATCTTCGTCTAAACATTCATGGCAAACTCTTAATCCATTTCGTTTACCATCTTCTATTTCATATTGAAGAGTATTTAATCTGTAAGAAAAACCACAACGATCACATTGACCTAGGGCTTTGCTCGCTCTTGCGTATGCCATTAGTAACCACTAATAGATAAATCAGGTACAAATCTTACTGCTGCTTTTTCTCTATCTGCATCACTTACATCTCTCCATAGTTCGTCATACCTTTGTTTTATCATAGGTACTCTATTTAAAGATTCAGGTGATTTACAAGCTAAGTTATAAGCTAGTGCATAAGTAAGACAAGGAAGATATCTAGCAGGTACTTCAGCATTATTACTTGCTACAGTACCAACATCTTCAATTCTTTTTACATAATCATATATTAATGAATAAGTTTGATTAGCATCAGGTGTAGACCAAACAACAATTTTTACTGAATCATTGTCTTTATCTACATAAAACTGTGTAGGTTTAGATTGTGTTAATTTATTTGCTTGGTGATTGTATTCAGTTCTTGATATACGATTTAATCTTTGATCAAATTGTTTGTTTGCATCTCCAGCATCAGTTCTAACAAAAACATCTACAACATCTAAAGCACTAGAATCAATAGTATAACTACTTGTTCCAGCTATTAAAGTTGCACTTCCTTGTTCTACAGTCCAAAGGTTTAAACCTTTATTTTGCCATTCTAAAAATACTAAGTTTAGAGCTCTTTTAGCTCCACGATAACTATAGCCAGAACGTAACTCTAAACCACAAAGATCATAAGCTTCTTCCATAATATCGCTTATGTCTAAGTTAAATGTAGTAGTTCCACTTGTAGCCATTATTTATCCTTTTTAATTCTAGTAATAGTAATACCAGATTTAGTCTTGCTTTTTTTCTTTTTTGAAGCAGGAGCTTTTTGTATCTGATTTCTCATATTCGCTCTTGATATTGTCATAATATTAACACTTCCATCTTCTACGAGCCTGTCTAATTCTTGAGTTAGGATCGTTTTTAGTTTTAGCCGAACTTCTTTTTAATTGACCTAAAGACCTAGCACAGTAAGACTTTCTGCGTTTAGCAGCCTTACTTCCTTTCTTTACTTTACCTGTTACTGCTGTACTTAACTTAGAACCTGGATTTGCTTTACGATATGCAGCAACTCCTTTTTTAGTCATACCAGCACCAGACTTAGTAGAGCGATAATTTGCACCCTTTCCCTTAGTCGTTTTGGGTATAGGGTTCTCTCTTTTTCTTTTGGTCATTTAAAAACTTAATTAGCTTTTACCGCCTCTAGACATATATTTAGTAGATTTTCCGCCACCTGCCATGCCTTTAGTTCTTTTCTTTTTCATAGCTGGTTCGCTAGTATTACCACCACCAAACATTTTTTTAACGTAATCTTTGTATTGCATGACGTTTTGTTCTTTGCCAACCTCAACTCCAGACTTACCGCCACCTGCCATGTACTTTGAATTTTTCATTCCTGACTTTCCACCGCCAGCCATGTACTTTGATTTTTTAGTTCCTTTCATAATTTTTCCAATTAGATAAATATAATACTCCGTTTTACCAGAGTATTATAAATATAGATGATACTACTTTTTCTTAGTAGTTGTTTTTTTTGCTGTTGTTTTTTTTGTAGCTTTTTTCTTTGGTGTTTTACCACCAACATAAGCTTCATTAACATCAGGTGTAGAAGGATCGTCAGCAACAAGTTGCCCTTTATCATTCCTTGATCTTTCCCCGTTCATTTCAGCACACTTACGTTCTGCATCTTCTAAATCAGGATCAGGACCAAATACAGGTCTGTAGATACCATCTTCATTTAGATGTAAAACTTTATATTGTGCTGGAAATTCTCCAGTTTCAGATATTACATAATTTTTGCTTTTAGCCATAATAAATTCCTATTAATCAGAATACACTTTAATCATCTCTAAAACGATAGAGTAAGTGTCTCCTGAACTGTGACCTTTTGTGGTAAATAAAATGTCTCCATTTTTACCATCTCCTGCATTATTAGGAAGTCCACCAAAGTCTTGAAAGTCCATGTGCCCATTACTACTTTCAGCTAATTCCATAAGAAGAACATTAGCTGTAGCATTTAAAAACATTTGAACTGACATACCAACAATGGCATGGCTCACTCGCATTACTCTAACTTCTGAACAGGCTACACCTGCTGCGTTAGATGTTAAAGCAGAAACATCTACTTTAGCTACTGCGGATTCGCCAGAACCATCGCTGACATTGGTAAACTTAATAATACAGTTTCTTTCACCATCTATAATGGTTTGAGAAGTTACTGCGTCTGCCATTTTTTACCCCTTAACCTAGATTCATGTTAATTAGTGAGTATTCTGTATTTGCTGATACAGCCATTACATCACCAACTTCCATTAACACATTATCTGTTGCTGGAGCAACTCCACCTGCTGTACCACCTGAACGAACTGCTGCATTACCTACAACTAAAGTTCCTACAGTTAATAAAGCTGCTGGTCCTGATATAACTGCCCAACCAAAATAATCGGCTGTAAGGTCAATTACTGTAGCACCCATTAATGCACCTGTTTCTGCTGCTGGAGCAACAATAAGGTCATTACTTGGATCAGCTAATAATGATAATTGTGAGCTAGTAGTTAAGGCAGTTGCTAAAGCATCATAACAAGTTATTACTACTGACGGATCAGTTGAATGATCGTGAGCAGGGTTAGATTTAACTCTAAGCATTTGTCCTTCACCATTTACATCGTTTACCCAAAGATAACCGCCTGCGTATTGATTTAATGTTAAATCAGTTCCACCTGTTTCTACAGATATTGCTGTTTCGCCTGCTGCTACGGCTGCTGTTGCAGTCATATTTGCATGGTCAGAAACTATTGCTGGTTGTTGTAAAAGTTTACCTGCTGTTACTGCAGTTCCACCAATTCCAACATAACGATATACGTTATTACCATAAATCATTTTAGAACCTAGTGGAAATAAAGCTGTTGCACTTTCTGCATAAGGATTAGCTGTGCCGTATTGGCTTCCGCTTTTACCTATAATTAAATCAGAAGGTCCAACCCCTGTAGCTGCTGCATATTGAATATGTGCACCATCATCAGTATAAATATTACCATCAGCGTTTATTACTAAACCATCTGTAACAACACCTGTTGATGAAGCTACGTCTATTGTTTTAAAACCATTTTCGGACCTAACTGGTCCATTAAAAGTTGTGTTAGCCATAATTCCTCCTAAAGGAATAAATCTATCATCTTGGCAAGTCTGCTAGGTCAGTTGATAGACAAGTTAAAAATATCCTAGATAAAAAAAAGGGAGACTCGATTTGAGCCTCCCTCTTAAAGTTCTTACGAACTACCTGGTGATCCAAAGATACCTAGTGGATCGGATACTCCAAAGGAATATCTTTCTCTAGCTTTGTATCTAACATTACCAGTTTCAAAGTCACCATCCATAGATGTAGTCATAGGACTTCTGACGAAATGCTTCATGCCATCAGGTATATCTGTAGTGATAAAGAAAGCATTGGTATCAGTTAAATAATGATTAACTGAGTATCCTTCTGGGATCACTCCATTTGTTTTGATAGCATTGATGTCATTGTCAGCAGTACCGACTCTGTAATCACTTTGCAATAGTCTAGTAGCAACAAACTGAAGATCAGATGGTACTATTAGTTTTCTTGGTCTAGCTGCAATTTTAAGACCTCTTTCATCAGTATATTTACCGATTTGAATAACCGCATCTTCTAGAGATGTTTCATTCAAGTCAGCACCTGAAGAAGGTCTGTTGCTGTTAGTTCCACCACTTACAAGTGGGTGAGCTGTGCTAAATAAAGCAACACCATCACCTGAAGAGAAAGCTGTAGAGAATCCATTATTTAATGGAAACGCTGCTTTCACTTGTTTTGTGTAAGCCATTGCACGAGCCAAAGCTTTAGTATATCTACCAGAGAGAGAAACATAGAGGTTATCCTCCATTGCTTCTTCTGTGATTGAATAGCCCATAGCTATTGTTTCGTGTGTGTAACGAGCCACGAAAGATTCTTGAGCAACATCATAACTGATAGTTGATCCTTCATTTTTCACGGGAGCTGCTCCGAAACCTGACAATTTGAGTTCTTCTTCAAATGATCTTTCAGAATTCTCAGTTGCATAAATTTCTTCGTGCTCGTTCTCGTAGTTGTTGTACTCTTCCCCAAACAAGGCATTAAGTCCTGGTAGGAGTTGATGTAGCTCATTCGCTCTTGATATAGCTGCCATAATATTACTCCTTAACCAATACCAGTTGTGTTGAGCAATTGATGCCCCACGTTAAACATTACAAGTACATCAGTATAAGTATCACCAATAGCACTATCAGGTCCATCAACAAAGTCAATGAGTTTTAATGGTAGTGTGTTGGTAGTAGCTGCTGTATTGCCGTCGACTGCGTTTTTGCTGTTTCCGATTGTTGTAGTTCCTGCTGTCTGCACGACTGCGAAATTTTTTCCTAAGTCGTCTTGACCTAGAGTTTCATCGCCTTGCATTTGCATAATTACAAAAGGATCAGTTGCAACATACGCTACAATATCATCCGCAGCAATTGATGCTGGGAAATATTGATTTGGTGTGAATTGACCTGTAGTAGGGTCGGTGTAAGCACAACCAAGGAAAACACCAATTGGTGTTAAAGATGTAGTACCAGTATCTTTTTGGATAGTGGTATTAGGGTTATCATCCGCTAACTTTACAAAATCGCCATAGAATATAGAAGTTCCATATGCATTTTTAATTTTGTAATGAGTAACTTTTCCTTGATAAGGGCTTCCAACAACTGTACCTATGGGTCTTGCTCCAAATGGAGCTGCTGTTGTAGACATATTGTCTCCTTAAATTAAATTAATTATTAAAGACTCCTAAGAATCTTTACCAAAAGTTGTTTTAGAATTACGCTCAAACACTTGTTTGGTCGCCATTCTTCCATCCTGATCTTTAAAGTACACATTATCAACAGATTCGAGTTGAGACTGAGCTAAATTAGCAAAGTGTTCATCTCTAGCTTTCGCTTTTTCTGCTGGCATCTTGCACAATAATTGTCCACCTATTTCTACATTACCTTTTTTTGCCCACTCTGAGCCATGGTCCATCATATGAATTTGCAACTCAGGGTGATCTTGCAGTTCACATGGAATCCATCCCTCACGAAAGCGTCTTGATACATTCGGATTATCAGATTGACCTAAAAGGGCAGTTCTGATGTACCTAAATACCCAGCCTTCTTGTGGATTAGGTGACGGTAGGTTTGACACATTTTCCCAATCTTGTGTGTGTTGGGTAGCCTCTCGGCTTTCTGTTTCCCTAGGGGTACGCTCTTGGTTACTAGAAGTATCAGTAGAAACTGATTCCACCTCTTTAGTGTTATTATTTTCTTCTGACATTTAAGACTCCTTTAATAATTGATTTGCGTATTGCTCAGGACTAATACCAAGTTGGCGAGCTAGCTTAACTTGTGTCTGAGAAAGACGTATTTGCGTGGGTTTTTTGTTACCGCTATCCCTCGTTGCGGATGCAACAACCGTTGTAGGCTGTCGTTTTGGTGAATCTTCTTGAGATATTTCTATCTCAGGTGTTGAAGTTACACCGAAAAAAGTTGGAAATTGGTTACGCATAGCGTTATCAACTTCATTGTAATATTCTTCTGATTTACTAGCAGGATCAACACCTTTAGCTTGTAAACTTTGATCTACATACATAGCATAAGAAGTCATTTCTTTATGTACAGCTTCACTTCCCATAAACCAGGGATTTTTTTGTGACCATGCTTGCATATCTGGATCAGGTTGTGCAGCTTGCATTTCTTGCTGTGGTAAACTTTGTGCCACTTGTTGTTGTAAAGTGGCTGCTATATTAGGTGATTGCTGTTCTGCTAAAGTTGCTCTTGATAATAACTCTTGAGCTTTAGTCATTTCATCAGCATTACCTTCTTCGTAAGCTTTTTTAAATTGTTCTTGAGCATTCTTTTTTGCCCATAGTGCATTGTTTTGTGCTTGTTTATTTAAAACTTGACCGCCTTGTTGAACCATAGCTTGTAGCTTTTGGTTTTCAGACATTAATGTTTGTAAGCGTTTTACAGCTTCTTGAGATTCTCTAGTAGCAGCTTCTTTTGCTCTACGTTCTTCGTGAAACTCATATTTAATTTTAGCAATTCTATCGCCAGCTCTTTTACTATAGTCAGTTATTTCTCTATCTACAGTTTCATCATCTACATCTGGTGACGTATCTTCTGCTTTAGCAGGTCTGCGATCTACTTCTGGAGTATCATCTACAATTTCAATTTCTAATCCTTCAGGAATTGTATTGTCTATTTCTGTTTGTTTACCAAAAAATTTTATTTCTTCTGACTGTTGTACAGTCTCACCCATATTTGGTTCTTCATTTATTATTTCGGTTTCACTCATGCTCTAACTACTCCTGTTGGATCATCGACTACTGCTTCCACAGTATCGTCATTAATTAAGCGAAACTCTTGTCCGTACATTTTCATGCGAGTGCCTGAGTAACCACGAAATATTACCCAATCGCCAACTTTACACCAAGGTCCACTCGGAAATCTTTTAGTGTCGTTATAGCATTCTGGTCCTAACTTCATAACGTATCCGCAAATATTACTTACTTCTTCGTCTTTTATCGTTTGGGAGGCTTTAACAATACCACCATCAGTTTTTTCTTCTGCTCTAGGCATTGCTACTAATATTCTCCAACCTGAAGGTTCTGGTAGTTGTGATTTAGTTTCGTTGCTTATATCAGGTGCTTTTACGCTTTCTGGTTTAGGTATCTTTACTTCTGCTTTACTCATATTTTTTGCACGACTTTGAGGAGTCGAGTTCCTATTCTTTGAGGACTCTTTCTATATAATCTAAGAGTTCTCGTTCTGCAAGGGCTAAACCCTCGATAATGCCAGTCATTTTCTGATACTCGTTAAAATCTTTACAAGCTCCAGAAGCTATATGATCGGCATGTTCGTTCATCATACCACGCAGCTTTATCTTCAGATGTTCTGAGAGTGATAGCTGAGTGATATCATTGTTCATTCTTATTGATATCTTTTCCTATATTCATACCAATGTCAAGACCTAGCTTATAATCTTCTCGTTCTTGTTTTTTATCTTCTTGTTCGTTTTCTAGCAAATCGCTAGCAACTTGCTGTCCAATTTTCATACCAGCTAATTCATTTTGTGACTTTAATCTTTCACGTTCTATTTCATCTCTATTAGCTGCTTTAGCTGCATCAAGTTGTAATCTGCCTTGATCTTCGGCAGCCTTACGTTGCAACTCACCTTCTTTAATAGCCACTTCTCTTTCTTTCATTTGAATAAGTGGGTCTTTTTGTTGTTGCTCTATTCTTTCTTGTTCAGCTCTTTGCTGTGAAGTACCAGCAACTCTTTGTGCTGCTTCAGCTACAAGAGATGATATACGTTTCTCTACATCTGCTGGTAAAGGTTCACCTTCTGGTGGTAACTCAATACCCATTTCTTGTTCAACTTGTTTTCTAAACTGCATGGTTAAATGTTGATTTACATAATCAGAAGCTGCTGCAAGTATTACAGGGGCTTTAGGACTCTGTTGAACAATCTGCATCATTTCAGGATTCTGTTGAGTAGAAATTAATGTAGCAATATGGGCTTCATGGTCTTGTTCTATAAAGGCTCTAACAGGTTTACCATTAATTAAGTTTTGTACTGCTGTTACAGGATCAACTGGTTTGATATCGTCTGTATCAGGAATAATAGTATCTACATCTTCTATGCCTAATACTTCTAGCATCTGTCTGTGTAGTTCTGGTAAGTTGTACATCTCAGGAGATGATTGTGCCAATTGCATTGCAGCTTGATACTGCATAATTCTTTGAGCCATTGTTGCTGCATTCGGATCAGATACAGGCAGTATGTCTACTCTGTTATCAAAGTCTGACCCTTTAATAAATTCTTCTTCATCCGTTTCATATGGGTAAGCAGGTTCAGTAAAGTCTTTTACTATGCCTACCAGGATATCAAATTCTTTTCTCATAGAAGCATGAAGCCTAGCTTGTACTGCACTCATAACCTTTTGATTTCGTTCAAGTAATGCAAGTGTAGTTCCTACTGGAGCTTGACTATTCATGTCAGATATCTTCATATCAGATATGCTAGCAAACCTTCTTCCTTCTTCTACTATGTTTTGTAGCAGTTGATATAGAGTTCCTGATGGTTCTTTGTATGGTAAAAAAGTAATGTTGTCTCTGATAGCACCACCTGGTACATCAACATCTCTAAATTCTCCAGGCATTATAGGAGTATCATCACCTTTAATTCTTAATCCTCTAGCTTTTAATCCACCAGGCAGATTGCTTAAAGTACCTGCATCTACTAGTTGTCTCAATATAGATGTAGCTGATTTAGCTAATCCGCCTACCATATGTATTAAACCAAACCCATAGAATCCTAATCCTGGTAGGTATTGATAATGAACAAAGTGCATTCTTCTAAGTTTCTTTTCATCATCTTCGTAATAGTTTCTACGAATGCTAAGTATAATTCCACTTGGATAATCAATTGTTACAACATAAGGTATAGCTATACCTGTTTCTTCTCCATCACTACTCTTATCTTCAAACCCTTCTAGGTCTAAATCAACTTGCATTTCCAATATAGTATGGCTCTGATCGTAGTTATAAGTGTCTTGTTCGCCTGTTATATCGTTGTATTTCTTTGTTATATCAGAAGTGTTCTGTGATCCAGCAGGTAGGTCTATGTCTCTATAAAAGCCATTGACTTGCATCTTTCTAATTGTATTAGAAGACTTACGCATAACATGGGTAGCACGTTCACAAGTTTCTAAATCACTTGCACCATAATTAACTACTACATCTTCTGCTGGTACAAAGATAGAACTTGGTCTATCTAAGCTAGGATCAAAGTAAACTTTACGAAAGGCTGAACCAGCAAGAGGTAATGAAAACAACATTTTTTCAGTTTCGGTTCTGTACTCTGACATTTCATGTGTTAGTAAGTAATTCAAGTAGTCTTGTACTCTTTGTGCTTGTTTTGTTTTATCTTCAGTTATCTTGCCAACAATTTTAGTTCTCACAGGTCCTTGAGCTGGAAACATTTCCGTAATCGATTGAGACTGGAAACGTATTACTGCTTCTGAAAGCATCGGGTGAAATACTCCACAAGCACCAGCCCAAGGTTGTGTTCGTTCTTCTATCTTTAATCCTAGTTGATCTAGACCTTTAGTGTAAGTTTCTTCCCAATCTGCACGAGACTCTTTATCTCCGTTATATGAACTTACTAATTCATTGCCTATTTCAGTTAGGACATCATCATCCATAAATTCTGCAAGGTTAGAATCAAAGTCTTCATTGCCAACTTCTCTCGCATTAGGATCAAAGTCTATGATCATGCCACCATCTTCAGTTTCTATAGCTACTGATTCAGGGTCTTCTATTTCAATAGTTATGTCTGATTCTAAATCTTGCTCTATTGTTCCATCTATAGGTGTAGCTGTTTGTCTTTCAATTGCCATTTAATATCCTAATAATAATTTGCTGTTCGGTTATGTTCTAAAGGCTCATCTTCTTCGTCTGAATACAATGAAACAAAACCACCTTGTCTGAATCTTAACAGAGCTTGCGTAGTGCTATCAACTAAATCATCATGTTCCATGTTAGGAAAACCAGCAAACTGTTCTATGGTTTCTTCTGCCCATCTAGTTTCTGGAGCCCAAACTACTCCTGAAGCAAATAGATCAGATACTGCATTTACTCTTGATATCTTATCATTACCTCGGCTAGGTGTGTATTCTTGTACGGGTATCCCCATTGCCCTTAACTCAAAGATAAGGGGCATACCTGCTGCTTTAGCTTCTACTATAAAAGCATCAGGCTTGTAGGCATTGTACTTCTCCATAGCCATTTTCTTTAACTCAGGAAACTCTAGTCTTTCTTGATACGCATCTAGTAACATTAAGTTAGGTGCTAGCATTCCATCATCGTCTTCTTTATAGAAAACACCCCAAGTAGTACAAGCAGAAAAGTCAGCCCTTTGATTCTTCATAAAGGCTGTATCCCATGATTGGATAACAAACTCACAATCTGGTGGGTTTCTACCCTCCCATACTTGCCACCAGTCTCTTTTAACTAATGCACCCTCTTCTGATGTAGGGTCTTGTTGATATTGAGCCATCCATTTACTATTTGGTAGCTCGGCTTTCAAAGCCTGTAATTCTTCCATCTTCCAGAATTCTTCCCACAAAGGATGACCTGAAGGCATAATCGCAGGAAGTTCTATAACTTCCCATTGGTCTGCACCGCCACGTTTAATGCTTGCATCAACCACTTGTCCTGTTAAATCTTTATTGTGCCATCTAGTCATAACCACAACGATAGAACCATTAGGTTGTAAACGCTGTCTTGGACCTGATGTATACCACTCGTATGTTCTATTGAATACGTTGATATCAGAGCTTGCACCCTCTTGTTCTGAATGGGGATCATCAATGATTAGGAGGTCAGCACCTTTACCAGTTACTGCACCACCTACCCCTATCGCAAAATAATCACCACCCTGGTTCGTATTCCACCTACCAGCAGCTTTACTGTCTGATTGCAAACTGACATCAGGGAATATAGCCTTATAGTCAGCACTATTAACTAAGTTCCTAACCTTCCTACCAAAGCCTACAGCTAATTCTGCGGTGTGAGCTGTTTGGATTATCTTCTTATCTGGGTATTTACCTAGAAACCATGCAGGAAGCAAATAAGAAGCAAACTCACTCTTAGTATGTCTAGGGGGCATATTGATGATTAAACGCTTTAGATCGCCTTTAGCGACTCTTTCAAAGGCATCAGCCATTATCTCGTGATGATGACCATGAATAAACGCTGACCACATCTCAGAAACAAATTCCATAAAACCATCATGGCATTTCTCTCTACTTTTAGCTGCTTCCAACTCTTCAAGAAGAGACAGTAACTCTTGTTTCTGTACAGGTGATAAGTTCTTTACTTTACTTAGTAAGTTTTTGTTCATGTTTATTACGCTCTCTTCTCCACAATGCAAAGAAAAGCAAAATCAATGCTGGTTGGAGGAATACAAAAATTACAATATTAGCTAGTTGATAGCCCATTCCAGTTACATTCCCAGTCACTTGTAATATATAAACACAAATATTAAAAAATACATTAATAAGTTCTTGCATATAGTAAGTATATACTTATTTAATAAATACTTATTAAATAAAAATCTTAATAAGTACTTATTAATAAGTATTTA